>Ga0268261_10002295_pt1 | contig 13662 bp, 10 predicted proteins | sample TergutNc150P1_FD_190353 | JGI IMG/M metagenome (GOLD analysis project Ga0268261, IMG submission 190353) | Nasutitermes corniger P1 segment gut microbial community from laboratory colony in Florida, USA - Nc150 P1 (SPAdes) (version 2) | ecosystem: Host-associated > Arthropoda: Insects >... | reverse complement strand
AATTAATGCGAACGGGCGGCCATTGGCTGTTACAATAACTAACTGTATTATATGCATTACAAAATGAAACTCTCTCTCTCTTACAATGCAAGCAAAAAGGGTAAACTGGTCCAACATAACCAAACACTCTAAACTCCGTAACACCCCAAATACACAGGGGACCGCTGACCCCAGGGATGTTTCCCCCCTCCGCCCGGCGGGCACCGAGCATGCCGAAGGATAACCAAAAAATTCAAATTCAAAATACACACTCACCAAATAGAATTTAGAAAATCGACATACCTCGGTGACCGCCCAGCTGCAACCAAACAACCCTGGGTAACAGACTTCCCTCTCGGTCGGCCGACCGCAACCCCCGATGTAGACAGAAACCCCAACCAAACACGACTCCTCCAGCTAAGGGAGAGAACCCTCCAAGAAGGCTCGCCAAACTGGCTCACCCCCCTCCTACCCTTTACACTGCCACGCTGGCAGCACGTAGGCCGACAACCTTGGGCGGGACGGGGTTCACTGGACGCTTCTAGAAAGATCGAGAAAGGAAGTTTCCGCGCACGTGACCAGGTTCCTGAGCCGGCAAGTTTGAAAGATTCAGTGAACGGCTCAGCCTTCAAAGTACTCTCCTTGGGAAGCTATACGCTGATGCCAGCGCCTAGTCCACCCTCTAAAACAATTTTGGAACTGGTTATGTGGAATGGCCTTCAGAGTGACCCTTGTACTACTCCTGATGTCATTAATGTCATCAAAATGCCTTTCTTTCAATATTTCCTTTATCTTTGGGAACAGAGAAAAGTCACTGGGGGCTAGATCCGGTGATTAGGCAGGGTTTTCCAACACAGTTATTTGTCTAGTAGCTAAAAACTCCCTCACAGGCAGTGCCATGTAAGCAGATGCATTGTTGTGATGCAAGATCCATGAGTTGCTGGCAAAATGTTTGGGTCGTTTCCGTCTAACTTTTTCACGCAGCCTTCCAAGTACTTCCAAATAGTAAACTTGGTTGACTGTTTGTCCAGTTGGTACAAATTCATAATGAACAATCCCTCTAATATCAAAAAAAGTCAGCAACATTGTTTTGACTCTTGATTTGGACTGATGGAATTTTTTGGTTGTGGGGAATTGGCAGTCTTCTATTGTGCACTCTGCCGCTTTGTTTCAGGGTCGTATTGGTAGACCCATGTTTCATCACCTGTGACAACATGACCCAAAATATCATCTTGCCTCTCAAAAAGGTCTTGGCAAATTGTGACTCTTCTTTGCTTTTGTTCTTCGGTGAGCTCCTTTGGGACCATTTTTGCACACACCTTCCTCATGTCAAGATCTTCAGTTAAGATTTTCATAACTGTTTCTCTGTCAATGTTCACTTGCTCTGCTATGCTCCTGACAGTCAGCCGACGATTTTCACACATAATTTGACAAATTTTTGCAATGTTTCTTGAGTTCTGCTTGTTGCTGGCTGTCCTGATCTCTCTTCGTCAGTGACACTTTCTCTTCCCTCAGAAAAACGTTTCACCCACTTGTAAACTGCTGTTTTCTTCATACATTATGCTCATAAACTAGCACTAACATCTCTCTGATTTTTTTCCACTCTTTCCAGGTTTAAAAAGAAATTTAATGTTCCTTCGATGCTCTAACTAAAGCTCCGACATTCTCGCGACGGCACACCAAAATACATGCACTCACTAATAGATGCCACTCGGAAAGAGACTGCCATAGATCAACAGCAACACAGCTGTGAAACACTATGTCAACGTCATCAAACCATACAAAGGCTTTTGTCCAGTGCTGCCACAGCAAGCACACGGTGGCAAGTTCACGAAATTTATTGTCCGACCACGTAATCTGTGTTACGAAACAAGTTTGAATTCGATTAATAAAGTAAGGTAACGTTTTTTCCTGGATGATGCAAGGCACATGCTTTTATATAGTATGAGAATAAAGTATGCGAGATGTAATAGTACATTCTCTTACCTGAAAGTCCCTATAATACCAAAAGTTTTCAAATAGAGTTGAAGTCATATTTAAATTTGTTTTTATGGGATAATGTATTTGGGTACCAACTTGAGAAAAGAATGTGGTGAAAAATTGTATCACAAACAGGACAGGCAATCTTCACATTCTCTGAACCGTGCATTGTGATACATATACATAAAAATAAACAACAATATGCACACTTTTTCGCATTAACATGTGGAGGATAGTTTAACCGGAAATTAATGAGAAAAAGTGTGCCACTTATTGGTTATTTTTATGTATAAGACAGGCAATGTATGTATAATGAAACACTGTGGCAGGTTTGTGGTACCATTGTTGCCATGAAAAAGCAATAGGTGATACATATTCTGTTTGTAGCATTAGTTATCCTGCATTAACCCTTTTCCTGCTAACGTGAAGAATATGGTGAGCTCCTAATAATGCCAGCAGTTGGCAGATGGGATTTAACTTGGCGCTTAAAGGGTTAAAACTGCATATGCCATAATACAGTGTTGTCTGTGGTCTGTGTCGCTGTACAGTACGTTTTCACACCCCATAAAGGTCACAATTTTCAGAAAAAACCTTATGGAACATGAAATGTGAGTTTTGACTCTCTCTGCAATTCATCTTAAACATTTCTTATTCTAAGAAGAATTCAGTTGGATATTATCATAAATGTACTTAATTCTTTACATAAAGTACCCATAATTCTTCTCCGATTTTAATGAAATTTCGTTTTTCTCTAAATATTTTCGAAAATTACTCAAGTATAAAATTTCATCAGAATTCATCCATTGGTAGCTGAGTTGTTCCATTTGGACAGACAGACAGGTGGATAGGCATGGTAAAGCCAACAGTCACTTAAAGCAATTTTGTGAATTTGTCTAAAAATGGAGCTGGGTCCACGGAAATTAAGAAATCACGTATATTATGAAAGCCTAATAATTCTGGTGATTCCAAAGATCACCTTCGGATATAATTAAAAAAATGGTGAAAGATGTGGGACATCCAAGAAAGAGATGGGCATTGTGAAGTTGGAACAGGCCAAAGCCCTAACCGTTGAAGAAAAATGATAATGATGAATAATTAAGGTGCATTGCTCTGGTAATATCTCCAGGTTTTAAAGTCGTAAATGTCAGTGCCGTCTTATAAATAACATAAACTGATCATTTTAAGCTAAAGCACTGATAAATGCAATTATTCTAAACTTTGCTTTTCACTATTGACACAGCATACAATTCAGGACTGAGATCATGTGATCCATAAATAAGAAATATAAACCACCCCCATCTCCCAGAAAACATGCATTTTATTACCCTCTCGCACTTACACTGCAGTCTTTTTCATCCTTAATTACTAATGCACCAATATAACCAGTCAACAAGTATAAAATTTTTGGTCAAACAGCAACAAAATACAGCTCTGAGGCTTGTGTACTGGTCTACTATTTTATGTTGTTTTGTGGATATATAGCCAAAAACTTCAGAGGTCTTTTGTACAGTGATGATAAAGTATTTTATTTCTCCAGACCAAAGTGAACCTGGGATCCATTGTATGTGTCCAAAGGGTCCGTGGGAGGTTTTAAGAACACTGAAAGAATAACTGAAATTGTCTACTGAAGGCATCGTTTATAATCAGAAAAATTGATTATGTGGACTGGTAACTGAAGCGTGTTTATAGTATTGCTTGTTCCTGTCAAGAAAAAATTAAGCTTGTCTTTTCAGCTGTCTGCCAAATGGGAAAAGTAATGCTGACATAGCAGGTCATTTAGTTACCAGTCGCATGCCAGCCAGAGAACGCTGTGTTTGTTACAGTTCATATGAAGTATTCTTCTTAATTTCAGTTTACTAATACATAAGATATCAGTTCAGCAGTTGAGACCAGTAAAGCAACTGAGAAAACTGCAAGCATATTAAAGAAAACCACACTAAAGATAGAGAGAGCTTGCTTGTTTGGAATAGTAGTAAGCTACCGGCTACCAAACTAAATGATGTCACATCCCATGTGATGGAGATTTTAAGTGTTACTGGTGTGAGAATCTAAAATACCAGGCATTTTTAAATGTCATCTTTTGTATTTATGACTCAATATTATGTCTTATGTTAGGCATTTCTAACAAAGTTTCAAACGCACAAAAAATGCAGTGTTCAGTGTACCTCTTTGGCTTTCTAAGAATCTAGTACCATGGTGATGGAAAAGGGGGTACAGATCATTTTTTGTGTATAGCAGGCTAGTATTTAACTAAGGTGTCAGATAAGTGCCTGTAATATTTATAAGTATTGAGCTCATACATCACAGACGACACCATGGACCTCAGCATAAGGAAAGAAGATTCTATATGCTTTGCATGGGTACTATAAATAATAATACAAAGGTACGTAAAAATTCGTGATCCCATCACCAGATCTGACAAGACAGGCAGTGTATATTGAAATGCAAAATTGTGGCAATTTCAAATTTTTGCATTCAGATTTTTCCCTTTCATAACCAGTTGTTAGATACATTATTATCATCATCACCATCATCATCATCAACAAAAATAACAACAATGAGGGGCAGAGGCGGATGTTACAAGTCTTGCCCTGGGAAGGACACAGTGAGTTTCCTCTTATACTCTGTCACTATGTATGTCGCTGTCAGCAGTACACAAGGTAGTAAATACACCTGTGTGTAATGTAACATTGTGGCGCCCTGGATTTTTATATGTATTTTAGCCGTAATAATCCATCATGTAAAATGCATCTGTGCCTTGAAGTTCCATCCAGCAAAAAACAGTAAGTATTAAATATAGTTACTTAATGTATCTTTATCCTATTTACCTGGCATGATAATCCAGTGTTCTTTATGTCATGTTATTAAGAACATTTTATGGTTTGTCTGGCTTGCCACTTGCTGCATTAACCTCTTGTAAATGGCAAGACTTTCGAAAAGGTATATTTGACATTAAATGTTTTATTCTGTATACAATTTTTATCTGAAAATTCGTCCATCCAGATAATTAGTCACGTGGGAGCCGAATTGATCCCTGTGAATTGATGGGCAGACAGACAGACATGACGAAGCTAATAATCACTTTCAGCAACTTTGAGAATATGCCTAAAATGATTTGTAATTCTATTATCAGTTGCATATGATGAAGTTTGTGTAATATTTTACTGCATGTGAAATAATATTTTTGTATTGTATATTTTATATTTGTATATCCTGTTGTAACTTTCAGTATGTATGCGAGATACAACATAAATCGGAAAACATTAAGAAACTAGTTAGTTGTAATTTGATGTTATTTTTTAAGAGCATTTGCAAAGTAACAAACATCTCCTATTACCTTCTTCATGCCAGTCTGTCCGACTGCTTGTCTATCCGTGTGTATCGGCACAACTCCCACTAGATGGATCTCTGTGAAATTTTGTGTTGTGGACTTCTATGAATCTCTGATAGGGAACTTCAAATTTGGTTAAAATTGGACCAAAATATGAGGCATTTTGCACAAAGAAGTAAGTACATTTATTGTTACCAACTATATAAATTCACCAAAAAAGCTTCTTTTTGCAACAGTGTTTTTGTATTGTTGACAGTGGCATGTAGTTCAACAATATACACGATGTATTGTTTCTCTTCCATCACAACAATAGGTACGTGAACATTCCACAATGTGGCATTACGCATTTATCGCCTGTCTTGTTTTAAGAGAGAGACAAAATGGTCCTGTACACACCATACAGCTAAACTTGGTTATTATAATGCTCTCAGTCTTTGCGACACGTCATCTGTGATTCTGTAGTACCCTCTAATTCTCCATAATGCAACTTTTTTTTTTTTTTTTTTTTTTTTTTTTTTTTTTTTTTTTTTTTTTGCCTTGCTTACTATGACATAAATTACAATTTTCTACCTCGAATATGACATTGTCAATCATCCATTCCAATATAATTTTCCAAGAAGTAGGCTCCTTTTTGTTTTCAGACCTATTCTAGTCCTTGGGAATACAAGCTCTCTGGTCTTACAGATAGCTACATAAATTTCAGGCCTGGGAAATTACAATAATAATGGTAATTCACTTTGTGCATAAAGTTTCCTTCTACGAGTATGTTTCTACTCCTGCATTTAACAGGAGACAGGTAACGTGACACACTGTTTACGTTCAGATATAAAGGAAGGTTTTGAGTGTGGAAGGAAAAGTTAAAGCGATAACGACAAATAATAAATGGAAAAAATAAATCTGATGTGTGTCGGGAATTCTACGAACTAAATGAGCTGGAAAAAGAGAGCCAAAATTGTTAGTGGAGATCGGAATCTAGTGAATTCTAAAACCTGAAAGAAGTGACGTCAATGAGACGTTGTTTAAGTAGCTTAAGCAAGAGAGAAGTGACAGTGTACCAGTGAGCGGTCCTCTCTTCATGATAAATTTGATTTCCTAATTTTAATTTTATTTTAATGCATTTTTTTTTAGAGTTAGCCTGTATGAAAATTTAGAGTTATAGGAGAGTAATATTTATTTATTCTAAACTTTAATTGTAATTTATGTTTGAAATAGATAATTGCGTTAACATTAAGTAATAGGCCTGCAGGCCTCTACTTTGTCTTAAAGTACTTTTCCTTCACTTTTACCATATACCTCGCTTAGAGCAACTCTCGTTTATAACGACAGAAGTTCAGTGACATAAACGAGTTCGACTGCCCTTGGTTTGTAAGTCACAACCGGGCTGTTCTTATGACTGATTTTACTTATACATTACAGGCAGTGATCCTTAAAAACAATCTTGTTTTGAAGGAGTCAAGAGGTGCCCGTGCTTTGTTAGCATTGTCCAATCATCCTTTGACGATAGAATATGTTAAGCTTACTCGTAAGACTTTTTCAAATTAATGGTGTGCTTTTTCAGTCAAATTGTGATTTCGTAGTATTCCTATAGGGCTGTACGAATCAATTGAGCAGTTACCTCTCAAAATCGCAGCTTGTCAAAATTTCATTGGGCATCATATAAGTGTTAATTTATAATATGCATTTACCTCACCAGTAGTACTTCGGCACAGAAAACATTAACAGATTTCCTTTTTTACATGATACACATAAAATTCTGGTGTCAAGCTTCTGTGCCAATGGTTGGTATATATTCCTTGAAGTTCCTTGACTCGGGTTGTCTGATTAGGATGTGTATAAGACTAATTGAAATTTCAAGCAGTGGGCTGGAAATAATCTGTTAGGAAAACGTCAGTGCACATTTTGTCATTGAATGTTTATAAACAGAACTGACCAGTCTTTCTTACAGCTGTGCAGTGCACAAAACTGACTGTACCTTGTATATATGCTAGTTGAAATGCTGTTACAGGTTAGTGTGTTTATACTACCTGCATCCAATATTCCACTGGTGATATTCTCTGGTTTCTTTTTGAATCTACGAGATGTACCCATTTGGTTAAGATGGTTGACTGATGTCAGTTACTTCCGATACGCATTTGAAGGATTGGTGCTCTCTGTGTATGGGTACAACAGACCGAATTTGAAATGTTCAGAAGTTTATTGCTATTTCAAGTCACCACTCAAATACCTACAGGAGTTTGAAATGGCAGATGGAGTCTATGCATATGATGTATTGGCCCTGGTGATATGGGCTGTAGCTGCATACATATTAGTATTCTGTGCACTGAAATATAGAATTCGTAATTTGCAATAATGTTTAGAATAAATTTACGTTCTTGAAATGCCTGATGTAATCTAGCGTCTTGACTTCAGTACTCACAGTGTCATAATACTGCGATGTTTGTATAGATGTACTTTCATATATTGTGTAGTGTTAAAGCTCCATGTTATTGGTCGCTAAGCGTAAAGATTCTGAACGCTTAGTGAACTTAATGAATTTGCTCCATGTACATGTTAAATAAACATGACTAGGGAAACAATGAAATTTTAATAGCAATACTGTGAGCTCATTGGCCTGCTGTCAGGAATTACATTATTGAAGTGCGTCCTACGGAATTGCGTAATGTAACATTACTTTTTGGAGATGCCCAGTTTGCCTGGGATGTGGCTATTTGAGGTCCCACATATTATTTCTTTTACTCCAGATGAATAATGGAATAATATCTTAAAGAAGCTGGTTGCCATTTCGACTCTGACCATAACCCACTTACTCTTCACATTTACCTGACAAAGCCATTCAAGGTCACAAATTTTACCCTTCACCTCCAAGTAGCTCTGAGTTTAAGAATGAGTGGAAGTATACATCCATATGCCTTCATATTCTGAGATTATTGTACATTTGCTATAACTTATTTTGAGTCTTATCATTTAGCAGATATTTTTAATAGAAGGAAACAATGCGTCTTAGCTACAAACACCAATTTTTATTCTGAATAATATTTCCTTATCTAAATTTCTTATGCATGTTTATGTTTCAGACTATGCAAGGTTTGAGTTAAATTCTTGTCAGGGCAGTTTTAATAAATCCAAACCAAGCTTTACCAATCCAGTGTGTTAATTGTCATCACTATATTAGCCCTCTAGGTAGCTCTCGGCATCAAATGGATCCACTGTACTGTTTTGTTCTTGGCAATGCGTTTGTCATTCCTCATAGCTTCCTTCTACATTAAGTTGATGTGAATGGACTGTCTGATATCATATGAATGGCTTCATGGTTACATTACGAGCAGACATTTTCATGACCTCTTTCTGGAATTACTCGTACTTCATTGTTCTTGAGCACATTCTGTTGTTTGAAAATCATCTGTATCGGAGCCTCTGCGTTTCTTCATATTCATGAAAGACTTACACAACTTAATAAAAACACTTTTCCATAGCATAGTTTTGCTAGTGGCATCAAATGCTGTGCCATTAAATCTCATCAGCATGTGGATTGTTTACTTTTTCAGTCTCTTGATTTCTTTTTTCTAGTTTACACTCTAAGCTATTCTCGTTCTTCTTTTGACTGTGCATTGGTGTTATATTTTGCCTCAGATATAAATTAGAGCGTCCCCCTGTTATTTTTAATTCTTTTACTCCTTCTGCGGTGACTGAAGCCAGTAAACAGGTCTGCATCCACCAGAAATTTGCAGATCTCTGTTGTATTCATTGCTTTTCTCTGCATCCATTGTAGTTACTCTGTTACATTAGATAATTTGAGAGTGCAAAGTTACTTAAAAAGAGGCATGACATTCATGAGCTGCTTTGCATTAATGGTTACCGTGTTTGAAATTCTGCCCCTCCTATTTGGATAAGGTTAATTATCAAATTTCAACTTGTAGTGTATATATATATATATATATATATATATATATATATATATATATATATATATATATATATATATATATATGTATATATATATATATATGTATATGTATATGTGTGTGTGTGTGTGTGTATATATATATATGTATATGTATATGTGTGTGTGTATATATATATATATATGTATATGTATATATGTATATCTAATATTTGCTTTTCTGTTTTAACGTTGATGTGTAATTGAAGTAGACTGTATTACTTTGCATTTTGTGTTGTCTTGAACTCTGTTATTGTCATATTTTTGTTTGTTGCTTGATTTTCTTTACTATCTATGCAATTGGCCATTAGTTTGTAGAGTCAGCATGGAAATAAAGAACTGATTTGTATAGTAGTTATAATTACGACTATTATTAAAATCGCCTTCGTCGTTAAACACTGCTGCTGCAGATGATGATGATTAACCTCTCAGCCTTCCCTCTTCTGCCCTTTCCGTCATCCTGTCACACTATTACCGAATAATAATAATAATAATAATAATAATAATAATAATAATAATAATAATAATAATAATAATAATAATAATAATAATAATAATAATAATAATACGAGTACTCCAATTATAAATTACAAACTATACTATGTGTCCCTAATAACTGATCGAACTATCCATAACAGTAGACCAGACATAGTTATATTAAAAAAAAAACATAAAAGAAGCATACTTAATAAATGTAGCAATTTCCAACAGTCACAACCATCACAGCGCCATCACTGAGGAGCTCTAGGAGTATACAGACTTGAAGGATGAGCTAATAAGGAATATGGCAAATGATAACAGCCTGTATGATTCCGTTGATTCTATCCACAATGGGTGCTATCGCAAACAGATTGAAATAAACTATGGAAAGCTCAATTTCCGCCCTCTTCTGTATATCATAATGCAACAAGCAATAATACTTAATATGTATAATATACCATATAGCTAGAAAATTTACGCAGGTGAGTGAATAAGAAGTGCTTGTTCAGTGAGACCTGTACTGTTTTGAGAAACAGTTTAACTGCTGTGAAGAAAGAAAAGTGTGTAATAAAAAAAAAAAAACTCCGTGGCCTTAGTCCGCGAGCGAACTATACCGACAGAGCGGCCGCCGCCGGTCGGCGAAGTTTGTGCCAACTTTTTGCGGGTAGAGGGGTGTCACGTGGTCAGCGCAACGGGTCCCCACGGCCGTTAATCTCTGTTTTCTAGACCTGGAGCCGTGTAATAGTAATACTAAATATTAGTTTCTCTAATTTGTAAGTTAAACTGGCAAATGTGAGTAAAACAACACACATTTAGTAAACAGTGCTGTCAGATTCTATCACAATTTGTACAAAGCATGTATCCAGTCACTGTATTATTTTTTTAGCAACATTAAAGTTTCGGCTTTGCTCACCATCCAGTGTTTAAAGACAAAGGAACTGAATGGAGCTAAATGTGACATATCATTGTCTGAACTGTGCAGAACTGAATCACTGAATTTTACTCTGATGTTGACAAGTGCTTCAGATTCAAGTTCACTGTTTTCTGTTGAGACTTGGCAATGCCATTCCAGTTCAGTTCCACATGTGCTTCATTTTTCTAACCACATCGAGTTGTTTACTAATTTTCAATTCATGACTTACTGACACTGCTGTATCAGTAATATCAACGTCCTGTCTTCACTTATGGTAATGAAGTAGGTCTGGCCAATTATGTATTTGTACTTGTGTCTATGTAATAGAGCACGGTGGCTACATTTCCACCGTTGCCACGAACTTAATGGGTTTCGCTGCCACCAACAGACAACACTGTTTAATTTTTGGGGGTGTATTGTGATCTAAATTTACTGCAGTTACTATTCGTAAACAAAAATTAATATATGAGCTACAAAATAAAATGAAATAAAACAAAATAAATTTGTACAAAACAACTGAAAAATATAACCATAAAGTATGGATCAGGAATTTATTTGGGGAAGGAAAGCTTGATCACCACTCATTTCCACGAATTTTCTACTTTTTTACGGCTACAAATTTTGGAACAAAATTTCGAAAAATGAAAATATAAAAGGGAAGTATTCTGTCGACGTTGGTACTAAATGGACCTAACAATGCTTGCATTGAATTAACAGAAGGAGAAGCTCTTCCCCTATTGTGTCACACCTTCGAATTTACTCTCATTCTACCACAAATATAATTATCTCGGTGATTCCGAAGAGAATGCCCCTTCCAACTACCGCTTTCCAAATCCCACAGGCGTTAATATCTCATTTCTGCAGTACCTTTGTTACTTAGCAAAATTATCGACAATTTTGCTGTTTCTGTGTGAAAGATAGGTGATCCATCCTTCCTGTTTGTCCAACTGAGGGAGTGATGTTAGCAGTTCATGACTATCTGTAGTGGGAAAGTATCCCTCTAAGGGCAAATTAATTTCCAGTACACGAACAAATAAATTTAACAGCATAAAAATAAAAATGTGTACGGGACACAACATTTATATTTCTTTGTAGCATTAAAAATTTATATATTTTTATGTTACTTGGTTGACATTTTTCTGTGGCACATTTGGAGTGAGAAGCTATGTGGTCCTTTCTAGTCGGTATTTGCTAGTGTTTTATAGTCTCCAGCCATATGTTCCGTGGTTTTACTGGACTTTCCACATTCCCTTTCTGTCTGCCAGTGTAACATTTCTGAGAAATTTAGTAGAAGTCCCTCAGTCCTGGAGAGACGTGTAGGTCACATTATTTCCCCAAATGGATATATTCCATTTAGCCATCTCGTGAAGCGTATTTTGCAAATGTATTATTACTGTTTCGTTGTTTTTGTGACAGGACTTTTCTGTCTGCTACTTCTCTTGAACCCCAGGTGATCCTGACGGTTGAGGCTTCGAATTGCAGACTGTAGTACTTTCCGTATTATGTGTAATGTTCCAAGCAGAGCTGTCGCTTGTTCTGAATCTTTTGAAAGTTTTCCGGGTATTGCTTCCAAACCTTTAATTAAAAAGAAATACAATTCCGGTGGCTCCACTTATTACTGCTTTGATCATACATTTCATGTTCCACATTCCTTGTACCTCTATTCATATATTATTGTATTTTAGTCTCTTTTTGTTCTTCCTTTTGCCTGATATTCCTATTCGTTGGTAATGCCATATCTGTTGCTACGTACATTTTCTCTTTTTTGTTTTTAATTATTATTGTTATTTGTATCATTTTTGCTGCTGTTCCTGCGGTGATAGCATTAGTGGCGGAGGTGGTGGTGGTGGTAGTAGTAGTAGTAGTAGTAGTAGTAGTTGTAGTAGTATTAGGAGTAGTAGTAGTAATAGTAATAATAATAATAATAATAATAATAATAATAATAATAATAATAATATCAGCAGCAGCGCCAACAGCAATCATTACTGAAGTGTGTAAAATAAAAAAGTCGAACTTTAAGGTGTAACGTGTGCCAAATTTCGTGAAGATCGATCAGCGGTTTCGCAAGTGACATCTCGACCATCTCATTAACCCACTTTCATCTCTTAGAAAATGAAAGCCGGCTAAAAAGTACAGAATTAGTAATTTTTTTGCTTTCTTATCCATTTCATTCCGTTGTCTTACGAGAGTCCATAGCTTCCTCCAAAGCGATATCTCTACAGAGTGCAATCTATTGCTTCCTTTTTCCATTTCCAGTACCATCTCGTTTCTATAAATTCATCCAGAAGCTCCTCAGACTTCTTCTTCCTCTTCCTGTCACTTCTATACAGGATTATTATTCTTTATCTCTCATATCATTTGCTTCTTCGTATTGACTCTCTCCGACATCTCACAATCACGTCAGAATAGCGGTGGTGACAAACGATATTTTTCGGATAACATACGACTTACGTAACAGTGATTATACCACGGGCGAAACCACACAGGTACAGTAAATGCATGTGCCTTATTATCGCAAGGTCTGGTTCTATCTGCCACTTTCTGTAAGACATTCAATTCCTTGTAGGTCAGTTCAGGGCTGTACACAACACGTTATAATGGCGTGATATTGTACATTGCCAGAAACGTACCGCACAGTTTCATGTGGAATAAAAACGACAGCCCACTGCAATGGGTCAGTGCAGCAATGGACGAAAGCGGTGAGTGTTGGAAGAACGGACGTGTGCAAGTGGAAAGAAACTCACAAATTGTTTCTACATTCAAGGGCTGTCCAATCATGTTATTTTCTGATACAGGATATCTATGTCTTGTCGAGGGTTTTAGGCACTAGAAGAGTGGTCACCCACAATACATATAATGAATTATACGGAATCGGAGTCATTTATTGAATTTTGTGTGAGTCAAATAATAACATTTAACCCTTTAAAACCCGAATTAAATCCCATCTGCTATTTGCTGGCATTATTAAGAGCTCACCATTTTCTCCACGTTAGCAGGATAAGGGTTAAATTATTAACCCTTAGGCGACTAATGTCATAT
>Ga0268261_10002294_pt1 | contig 13664 bp, 8 predicted proteins | sample TergutNc150P1_FD_190353 | JGI IMG/M metagenome (GOLD analysis project Ga0268261, IMG submission 190353) | Nasutitermes corniger P1 segment gut microbial community from laboratory colony in Florida, USA - Nc150 P1 (SPAdes) (version 2) | ecosystem: Host-associated > Arthropoda: Insects > Digestive... | reverse complement strand
CTTTGCAGTGGGTAGAGATGAATCTTCATCTGAAGTTGACACTAATGAGGATAGCGAGCTGTCATCACATTCGATTCCTTCTCACTACCAGACTCATACTGCCACAGGTTGGTTCAAACATTGCTTGGCCGGTTAGCTTGCAGTCAAAAAGCATAATGAAATTTAAAAACAGATGGCAGAATCCCTTCTATGGCTTTACATTTTTCCTTTCCTGCCACCCTGTTGACACCCTGCATTGTTTCATCATCATGTTGCCAACCAAATTTTATTGCAACTTTGTTTGACTTCATAAAAAAATAACTGACAATGTTGGCATATAATTTGGGCCAAAAGAACTACCACAGAATATTACAGCCTGCTGGAGAATAAAGAATGGTTCTTTGGGCTGGTAAGTGCTCCAACCATGCCCTGTGCTTGTGTTTCCCTGATTGACCTGAATTACAAAACAAAATGCTTGCAATATCATGTTGTAAAGTCAGTGTTTATAATTGCATTGTTAATATGATTGAATGTGTTGTCATTGAGATGTAATGAGATGTTGGTTGGCAACATTGTATTCATGTACCTGTAACTACCAGGGAGGGAAGACTAGTGACAGTAATATTTGTATTATGGGGGTGGGAATTTGTTTTGTTGCTTCATCCTTTCTCTTGGCTTCATGCTGAAAGGAGTATCTTCATGTATCTATACCATAAAAAACTGCAGTGGTCCAGTGTTCTGTTCAGCTGTGAATGAGGAAGTAGGGTAGAAGATTTCTGCTTAACATTCTTTTTTATGTGTTAATGAAAATAAAGTCCAAAGGCTTAAAGGTGAGTTACTGTCATTATTAGGAAAACCGTGATGGCAATCAATATTTAACCCTTTGCATACCATGTAGATTGATGCAGACTAAAATATTAAACTGCCACAACAAAAGTCAAATTAGTATAGCATTTTTGTCAACAGATATCAGGTGTGACATAGTGATGTTTAAAGATGAGACTGAGCTTTCTCAGTACATATGTACATTTTATATGGAGATTGATTGAGGAAATTATTGTGGGTGGGAATCATGGCAGAAGCTAGTAAGTGGGTCTTCATTCCTTTATTGGTTGCTGGTATTCTTGATGATACAATAATGAAATTATCGGAATGTGGCAACTTACTAGCAGGAGAATATTCAGTCGGAGGTTTATAGTGCCAGTTCATGGCCTGCGTTATCCTGTATCAAGCAGAGAAGAAGTGTGCACAACAGCCAAAAGAAAAAAATGGCAGAAATTTAAACTTTGAATACAGAGCCATTGATAGGTGTAAAACTGGTGTAACATGTGACCTAGAAGTTGAATATGTATGTTGAAGTGCTCCAGGGGTTCCTAAACCTGGACCCCATTGACCATGAAAAATTAGATATCCCTCTGTACTCAACAGACAGATAAATTGCAGAACAAGAACAATATTCTTTTCTGGTAATGTATTTCACTCTTTTTTATCCCAGCTATTGTGTACTGGATAGTCAGCAAACCAATGAAACAAACTGCAATGCACAACAGTTGCTTTCCATTAAACAGCTATGTCTTAAATTGTAAAGTCTGGAAGAAGTTGTATTCTGAACATTTTGACTTACTGTGAAGTCCAGCAGTGAGTCATTGCAGTATGGTAGACCACATGTTACTAACAGCTATGATTTGGCAAGATGTTTGTCAGTAATGGGTACAAGCTGTTTTATTCTTTTAATTTTGTAAATAATTTTAACATTGCTTTGCTAGGTCAGGAAAGTGGTTTTTGTATAGAGATTCATCCAGAATAGATTACTGAACATCTGTGAATGATCTCAGTTGATGGACTATCTGGAAGAAAAGTTCCTTGTTTTGTTACATACCAGACAGGTATCACAATGAACTGTGTATGAAGTTCTGGTTGTACTCTGTCAATGGGTGTGGTTTTGGTTAATGACTGAGGGCTTCTGGGATTTGACAATGTGTCAGATAAGTGGTTACATATGTTTTGATGAATTGTAATGTCATCTTGGACTGTTGATGGAGGCAACATGGTTCTTTGAAATGTTCAGAATCTGTCACTCAATTGAGCATCCTAGATCTGAAGCCTTAGGAAAACTGCTCTGAGAATCTAAAATCTTGCACTCTGGTTTTGTAGACTGAGAGGGGTAAGATAGAATGTGGAAGACCTGGTGGAAATAAAATATGATGGATTGACAAAATATGATGGATTGACCTGTACTGTTTGAACAGTATATGATTTATGTTTTTATGAGTATTTTATTGTACTTGAATTACGCTTGCCAAACAGCAGTACAGTTCATGTATGTGCTTTCGTTGTGCAGTAAGACGCAATATAAAATACATGTCAGAACATGAGGAAGAAATTAACGCCAGTCTTTCATAATCCTGTTGACAGGGGCCATTGTTCATGGGCTGTAGATGGAAGAAAACACAAAATGGCATGCACTTTTTCTGATGAATAAAGGAAAACTTACGATAACAAGCTGAATTATTAGTGACTTCTGGTCTTACATAGATGAGATATGTGTATATGTGGACAAAAGGAAACGAGGCCGGCAATGTATGTGTAACGTAACATTGAGGCGTGTTCATGCAGCTATTGTTGCAGTGGAAAAGCAATGAGTATTACACAACCTGAGTGTGTGTATTTGTAGCCTTAGGCATTCAGCATGCAATGTACATGCACCATATTGTCATCTGTGGCCTGCCCCGCTCTACATTATTTTTCCGCATTATCTCATAGACAGCACAGTTATCAAAAAAATGTTACTGAACACGAAATGTGTGTTTTGATTTTCTCTACAACTTCCGTCTAAAACATTTCTCATTCTGAGAAGAAATGAGCAAGATACAATATAATATGCATATCAGTCTTTATGTAAAGTACCCTTTATTCTTGTCCAATTTTAAATGAAGCATGAATTTGCTTGACAGATTTTAAAAAAATTCTCAAATATCAAATTTCATAAAAATCTGTCGGGTGGGAGCTGAGTTCCGTGCGGACAGACAGACAACATGATGAAGCTAATAGTCACTTTTCACAGTTCTCTGTTTACCCAGTATGTCCCCATATTGTCTGATAGGGTTGCCACTTCAAAAGGGCGTGAATCAGTTTATTGTAATTTTGTTGTCTTTATGGTGGTTCAGACTGTGATATGCTGCAAAAATTTTGGCAAAGTGTAAACTGGATTCTGCGGTGTAGGTAGCAGGGTGAAACGTGTTAATGGCGTATGTGTGTAAATATCCACAGCTCCTGTAGTAGCACTTCAGCATCATAGTCAAGAACATGCAGCTACATTGAATTGTGATGTGATTGTTTATAGACTGTATCTTCCATAATTATGAAGGGTAAGACTGGCTCAAGGTGGGAGTAGGATGTTTATAATAATATAGCTCTTTTGATTTTATGCCCCCATACACAATGCAGAGCAATGACTGTAATCACAAAAGGTAAACTCAGTAGGTAAACAAGTAGATTTAGAGAGTCTATGTTTAAAGGCCCCCCGCTTTATGTATACAGTGAGAACTTCATCCGTTATCTGTGAAGGGACAATGGGAAAAAGGTGATAAATGTGGGAAAGTGGCAGGGGTGGGAATGTGAGTGGGAAACAAGACAGCAACAAAATATGAACATTTTGCATTTTCCACTCAATCTTGCAAACTGATAAGCAAAAATTTACTTTTAATTTTTTTATTTTTTTAAATTCAGTTTAAATTCAATTTAATTAATTTAATTAATTAATTAATTTTTTTGCAAATAAATCTGTAATTGCCACTGTTTCTTTGAAATTGCATGTTTTGGCTGAAACAGCAGTGGATAGAAGTTACATATATTCTCTTCACCACAATTGCCTGTGCTTTGTGCGTAAAAGAATGATCTAACAGGTGTGTAAGCAGCATGGGCCCAAGGTCAGGCTCATTACTGGTTCATGGTCATGTTCCCTTTCCCTATTGCACCTATTACCATTGCGATCACCAGAGAATCGATTTGTGCTTGAAATGTGGAATATGGCAAGTTCATTGCCTGCAGGTGTGTGAGAACTGAAGTCAGCATTCTAGCCTGCATATTCATTCCTTCGGGAAGGAGTCATTGTCTTCTTCATTTCTGGAGTCAAATTCTCTTATTGTCTTCTGTGTTAAGATTATGCCCACAGCAGTGCTGCCAGAAATACATGTAATTCACATCTGTTGACTGAGTGACTTGTTAACAAACCACTGTTGTGAAGTATATCACTTGTAAAACAGTGATATACATTTCAGTGTTCTTTCCTGAGTCTATCAAGTAAACTGCTTCTAGTGCTTGATGTTTCCTGTAAAGCTGTTTGAAACATTTTATGATACTTAAAACAAGATGTAACATGCATGTGCAGTTTGGTTGGTAATAATTCTATTCGTGAATGAATAGCACAGCTGTCCACAGACGTTTGTGGCTTGCACACCGACAGAGGCAGCCAAAGCCTGTAATCCTGTAATGCCAAACACTGTATATAAATGACACACAGTATGATGCTCAAAGTGTCACACACATTATAATTATATCTGCTTTGATGGAGCACTCTTATGCACCCCAGATTTGAATTCTGGTCTGCAGATCACTACCGGCATTTAATTCTGGTGAAGGAAGGTTAAACACTATGAAAGCCATTATCATCCACATTTGTTTGTTTGCATAGTGTTTTACAGTAAATATTTTTATCTTCTTAACACTACATAGTTTCAGTGGTTTTCCAACCAGAATCAGCACAATAAAAGGTAATATATAACAGGGATAAAGCCACAAAATTGCACACTTGTTAATTGGCAAACTTAGCAGAATGTAACAGTATGATTTGAAACAGTACTGTCCTACTTACTGTATAACATAGTCCTCAGGTCTGCCACCTCACAACTGAAGCATCCCCTTCATTCCCTTCAACTATCATTCACACCTAGCTGATGCATGGCTGTATTTCATAAGTAAACAGTAACTACCAGTAGAAGCAGGTTGCCACTACTGTATGTTCCAAATATGTTACATTAATTTCACTATTTTGTCCAGAAACGATCATTCTGTTTTTGTGGGCCAGGTCCAAGAATTCTGAATCGTGATATGATAAAATGACACTTCAAGGGATAGTGGATGTGATACAGTTGTACTTTGTTGACATTAACAGTTATTTGGGATGAGAAGAAGTGACCAAGCTATAGATGTATGTTTGGACTGATGGATAGGGGTTACATTGTGTACCCAAAATCAGATATAAAAAGTTGAGCAGGATTACTACTGATTACTTTAATGCATTCCGCTAAGCTCTTAGAACACCTGTTAGAAGGTAGGTTGTTCTGTTTGCAGTAACTACTGACAGTCTAAATACTGTGTATTGTGGTATAACAGTGTATTCTGTCGGTGTAATTAGTGACCACTTAGCAGTTGTTGAAAAAATAGAATTTTTCTTGTGAGTCACTCTTGCCCACTGTGATTTTGAGATATACCCATATTGTTACCAAATGAAAATAAGTGCCAAGTGCTATTTTAACATGTACATAATGTGTTAAGTATGCACAGGTTCCTGTAAGACACTGTTTCGAGTTATGAGACATGTCTCTGATGTACACTGCTGTGGATACCTCCGATCTTACCAGTTGCATAAATTAGTGAAATCAAGTTGTCCAGTACAGTAGAGTCATTAAAAATCCAAACCTTATGCCTGACTCTTGCATGTAAAGCCAAAAAATTTGCCAAGTGCCTTCTTTACAGATTTCAAAATTATGTGTCAGTTTGTGTCATTATTTTTTTCTGAAATCACTTGATGAAATGTGATAGCATGATATGGGGACCTGTTGTGATGGAAATGTTTGTTACATGATTTCTTTGATGCACCGAAAGTAAATTGTGCAATGCTGACTGTTCACTGTCATGTACTTTTTTGCAAGTTGAAGATAAACTGGAACAATACTTCCAGAAGGATTCCGAGGCTTTTTAGTGGGCTGTAGTACCTATCACTTTCTTGATGTTTGTTTATTTAAAACATTTATTGGCTAATCGGAACACCCTTATACTGCTAAATGTAGCTATTTGTGGACAAAATAGAAAATGCTCTGAAGCACAAGTGCTCCAGGTAAAAAACACAGAGGAAAGCAAATGGCATGCTAAGCCATTTGCCAGTATGTTTTAGAGACCAGCGTATGGCCTCATAGGACAAAAAAGGTAAAAAACAAAAATAATCCTGCTGTGAGGGGTTACATTGGGATTTAAAAGCTGGACAAGAAAAGTTCAAGGTACTAATAGTTGAGAATTTTTGTAGAATGACATATGTCATGCCATTGAGATTTGGGAATGTAATACGGAGAAGAGAGTGACAGATGAGCTACATTTGTATTCCCAGAAGTAAGGAGTGTTAGTGATGTGATTTTTCTCTTTACTACCATGTTTAGAATGGTTTTTTGAACCTGCCCGTCCAGAATTAATCCCACTCACTGTCATTTCGTTAGGAAATATACAACATTGCCATTGCATTTTCATTTGTGTGGATATGTAAAAAGCATTGTGTTGGAATAGGTTATAGTGCCTGCATGCCACGTGTTATGTGTGACATATTGCGCACTGAAACCAGGAGTTAACAAAAGTCATGGTCAGCAAGACACCAGTATGTGCTGTAGTGTATTAGGAAACAGAATGAATAGCAGTGAATGCTGTGTTTTCCATTCACCTTGCTGACTTGGGCCAGTCGTGACTGTATTATCTGATCAGTTATGAAAATGTAGAAGGGCTTAGAAATTGATAGCAATGGAATATTTAGTCACACAGTCATGTCTTTGATTTGAATGTTAACCTTTAAGAGACCTGTGTAAAACCTTAAAATTCATTTTGTATCTTTAGGCAGCGAGGAAATCTACTGCATTTTAAAGACGTGGTGCATAATCTCTGCTTAATTGTCCACAAAGTGTCATTTATTTCATAATTTTATCTTTCATTTCAAATAATGCATTTTTTATAAACCATGTGCCAAAACTTAAATACCAGTCTGGTCAGATAATGTTTAATGCATGTTCTGCTAGAGGCTGGAGTCCATTCAAGTTAAGGCAGGGCATGGGCTGTGGTTCATACATAGTACCATGTATTAGCTAGTCAGGGCCTTGTGTCAAACTGTGCCAGTGTAGTTGATGTTAAGCCCATGTATAGAAGACTGAAAGTTTAAAATTTTTTCTGGGAAAGTAATTGCAGGTGCAGAGTATTAAATTTGTGTGACATGCACATCTGAGTACATGGAGAACTTGGTGTTGTATTGATAGGAAGTGGTCCTAGAATTTTAGCCTAAATTTTGGGAGTTGGCAACCCGTTGTAATCACATACGCATGTTAATATTTTGATATTTTGAAAGACATTGATTCCTTTATATGTTGTACTCATTATTATAGAATTTCCACATCAGATTATAGCACTTCTCCTTTGATATTGTTTGATTAATACTGGGTGTGATGATTGTGCATGAAGATCAGTCTTCTGGGATGTGACACCATGAAGTTTAGTTCCTGTGCACCGGACTATGTGGCATCACATCCCACAAGGCAGTAGTGTTCACATTTACTGCAACGAAAACCTCATGTCTCTCATTTTTACATGTTTTTGTTTTTACATCACATAGGTTTTGTTGTCTTTAGTTTACAGTAATATATTCAGACCCTGCTTATGTTAGGGTTGATGTAATGTATGCACAGATATCCATTTTCTAGCTGAGTTATGATCCCAGAGAGCAGCCTACATAAAAGCAGCACATGGCTTTTCTTTTTGGTGTGTACATATGCTTAGTAATGAATGTAAGGTCCTGTGTCCCTGGACATTTGCTGTCGGTCAGGTAGCGCTGTGTAGTGTAGTAATAATGTAGACCCTGAACATGGAGGCAGTAGGTTCCTGTGAAATGTGAGTACTTAGCTACCAGATTGCATGGCGTCACATCCCACGGGACAGTTCTTTTCATAGTGACTGCTATGAGAACCTCAAATCCCTCATGCCTAGGTTATGGTCTAATTGTTTAACATTCTAGTGTACTAACTTCTTACACTTTGCTGGCATAGTTCAGCCACTGATGTGCTGTTGTATGGTATTAATGTATTTATTTGCTAGAAGTCACATAAGGGTCCAGGATTTTCATTGTGCACATTAAAATTTTGCCATTTTGTGAATCCTGAAGCTCTAATAAGAAGTAACCTTTTTTATAGGTGGACTTTGTACAGTTTACTTGTGGGTCAGAACAATGGAATCAGATTTATCATGTTAAGAAACAGCTGATTGCCACAGTTCCTTCAAATTGGGAAAGTGAATAAAATTGTATACCCTGTCATTTTAAAATGGTCATGCTAGAAATGATGGTTTTATGATTTGATTTTCATAATTTATATTTTGATTTATAATCGGATGTGGAGAGTTAGTGTCCTGTTGATGGTTGTAGTGCCATTTGAATGGGTTAGCAGGTATCTGAATCCCAAATGTGGTCTGCTGCACAAATTAATTAATGCATATAAAAATAAATGATATATTGGTAGGGGAAAATGGGAAACACTTGCCCCTTGTGAACTACTTGAAAATATTCTGAGCAATGTAAAGAACAAATATGAAACACTCAGCATGTGAATATAACATGATGGGAACCTGCAGTTAATGGTGGTGGCAGCACACAGTAGACTTGGATGGGAAGATGACAGTATCTGAAGCATCCCTGCATGAGAGAGGAATGAGCTAATATTACCACTGACATCTTATGTGCCACACAAGCATTTTGGCAGCGATCAGGATAAACTGAGCTCTGGTCACTTTACAGTAAACATAGAACAACCTCTGAATTTTGAAGAGAATGTTACTGTTTTGTGGGATGTGATGCTGTTTAATCGGGTAAAGATTTACGTACATTTTTAAGGAACGTGCTGCCTTCTCCTTCAAGTAAGGCATACATTATGATCACTGCCATGAGAGCCAAAAAAACCTCACATCACATTCTGTAAATTTTAAAATTTCATTGTAGAAGCTAGATTTGCACATTCCTGTAGTCCTAGTATGCAAGGATTAAAATAAATGGCTGCTGATTTCCATATTCAGAATAAAATTTCTTGCTACATATCTCTTGGCAGATTTGGACTGCTTAATGAGAAAGTCTGCCATGTGTACTGTGTTTGGATCTGTTCCTGACATTAATTTTGTTACATAGAATGTTTAAAAAGTTATGTAATTTTAATGTGGTTGTAATGGCTGACATATTTGCAAGAGATGTATGTAAGAGTGCTCTCGTCAGCTTTTCCACAGCAATCTGTCCTCATGGCTGGAACAATTATGCAGCTGTTGAATGGATTTTTATCACCACTAATTACTCGTGGTTAAAATCGGACAGTACTAACATACTATGCATGAAGGCCTACATATGTTTTGCATGCATCTTGAATGTAACTCACTTTTTTGCAGACCAAGAAATGTTTCAAACAGAAGTTTGAGAGGGCGTGTAACACAGTTTCACCTTTATTTGTAGTTTTTGAGGTAATTAAAAAGGAGAACACACTCAAAATTATTATGCTATGTGTACATATTACAACTTGTTCTTATATTTTGTTTCCATAATTTGGCATCTATTGGATCATGAGGTACATGATCCAGAAATTTTATGCTGTGCAGTCATTTTGGTTCAGTTTGCTTAATGTTTGTAGCATGTGCTGTATAGGAGCAGTGTTTTACAGAGGCATGGGTTATGAATTATTGGAACAGTCCCATAACATTAGATGTTAGGGAAATGAGAAAGAAAAAGCCAGTGCATGTGTGGAATATTCCAGCACATTTATGGTGAGTGTAGAAGGCAGATTGTTGTATGATTAGACTGTTTAAATATAGCAGGGAAAATGTAGACAGTGAGGCATACTGCCGTCTAGCATTGTCATGAACGGATCTGATGTAGAAAAAAATGACTGCAATTGTGACAAATGATTGTTAGTTATTTGGAAGGTAGTAGAATTGAACATGAATGGAAAACAGATTGAAGTTGGGAAGAGCTCTTAAAATAGAGAATGGTGTGCAAAAATCTCTGTAGTGAGTGGGTTTTGTGTATATTGTGATCTTGTATCACATGCTGAAGTTGCATATAGATGTCACAGATGGCACATCTTTTTTGTAGATGTTATCATAGTTCCAGGAATTTCAATATATTTCTCATATTAAATTTAAATTTGGTAACAGGGAGTCAGTATTTTGGATCTCTTCAAACAAATCGTGTTTTATGTCTTAACATTGTGGTGGATTATGTTGTTTTGTGAACTTGTTAAAACAGAATATAATTAGTGTTTCCTGTAATAAGTTATAAAAATTATGTTTTGTAATAATGGTTTCAATTAATACTCAGCATCCAGGTTACAGAATCTGAACATTTTGGTGAATGATTAATTCTAGATTTAACGTTCATGGGTCCATGCATCTTAAGAATCGTAACAGTTTCAACTCTTCCACGATAGCGGCAGGTAGCAATAACAGTGTGACAAATACCAGATGCTGCAGATACAGTTGTATGTGCTCCTGATGATGGGTGGAGGTACCACCCGAAACACGTAGAGCAATTTCCAGACATAATAAACTTTGTAACATTGCATCTTGTTGGATATATATTGGAATATGGAAGATTAATTCTAGATTGCTTAGGCAGAGGTCTGATGGTACATGAATTCCTGTCTTTGTAATTACAGTGTAAGTGTATATTTTACATTTTTCAATTCACTGTTTGTGTGTGAGAGGTTATTGAACAGTTGTGTTTAATATTGAAATTGTATTGTTACGGAACTGTCCAGGAATTTTAAATGTAGTTGTTGTTTTATATTCATCTGATGCTAATTCATGGTTTGAAATTTACGTCATACTGTTGCAGTAGCCAAAGCTCTTAACACTGATGTGCAAGTATTGTGATAAGAGATTTTGGATACAATTTGAATTCTCCTTATTCTAAATCTTTTTTAAATTGTATGAGTAAACTTTAATTTCTTCATTTAAGTGTTATTCATTCTTTAAAGTTTTAGCTACAATATACTGTGACATTAACATGGAAATCAGTCTTATCCCTAATGAAAAATGGATATTTCTGTTTGTCTTTTTGCAGTAAATTTCATGTCTGTTCAAAATACCGAACCTTGTTCAGTACTGCAGTTCACTATAGCCGCAGGGAAATGTGTGATTGATTTTATTTATTCACCAGCACTTGCAACAGATTTTCACACTTTCATAAAATCACTTTGTGCATTGGCTGTAATTCCCAGGCATCCCAAATATGTGGCATTGTTCCTTACTTTAATACCATGCTGATAATTTCAGTTGCTGCTGTGCCACAGTAACTGTTACCATTATGGCAGTTCTTTTAGACAGCTTTGGTGGTGAAGGAATTTTGTACAGAATTTCATTGTGGCAGCAGTTACTTGGAAGACCAAGAATGTGATGTGAGGATGGTATTAAACTGAATCATAAGGAGACAGTGTATGAAGGTGTGAACTTACTGATGTAGGATGTGGTTGGTCCATTTGTTCGATTGGTAATGATCCTGTTGTGGTCTTACTCCCAGAGAGGTTATTAGCCTGTGTGGTTTGTCAGTGGAGGGCTGAGAAAGCTGGAGAGTATTTTAGATATTTACTTAATCTAGGAATATGGCATAGCATTTATGTTACATTATATATGAGAAAGTAAGTATTTTTAAATGTAATAAAAAAAATTGTGTTCAGTGTGTAAATGAAACAATTCAGCATACAGATGTATGTAATTACTACCAAAACATATTTTGTGAACATAAATGGTACTGCTGCCCACATGCACACACTAAGGCATGTGAAGGAGTAGAGGTATAAGTTCTACTAGATGGAGGGGGTTGGTGAACTTCACCAGTTTCTTTCTTAATTACAAGTTTTGCGTGTCTTCATGTGTACAGCATTTTACTAAAAATGCATGTTTTGGGGAAAATATTTAATTGCCCTCCATCTATAGAGTTGTATAGAGTTCCTTTTAAAAAATGCCATTGTTCAAGGGTTAAGTAACTTAGTACTTTCCACTTATGACGTATGAAAAAAGACACTTTGAATATAATAAATATGTGCAGTAACATTCAAACCTGTGTTTGTCAACAGTCAAAAGAGTTTAAACAAAGAAAATGATGTGTATGTGCTAGCACAATGTCAAAATGAGATATGATGAACAAGGACTAAACTGAAGATGACAAAAAATTTTTTCAAGGCAAATGACTTACATGCTGCATAGTTTTCGGAATTTGTAACTGGGCTACAGCAGTGAAATAAAGAGAAACTGCAACTAATTTAATAGGCACACTTACATATTTGTGATATCTTAAAACAACACACATCATCATCATCATCATCATCATCATCATAAAACCTCATGTCACTTTTTATGATCATGAGCGTAATATACAAAACTTGAATCTCTTACCCGCTCTCTCAACAAAATTCAATTAGTAATTCTTGTAGTATGCTTAGTTTCTGCAATACAATGTAGCAGACTTCATTATATTAGCAAACATTATGGTTTCATGTAAAATTCATCTAATTAACCCGTATCCTGCTAATGTGGAGAATGTGGTGAGCTCCTAACAATGCCAGCAGATGGCAGGTGGGATTTAACTGGGCATTTAAAGGGTTAATTCAGCATGTTGCCTTTTTATGTGTTAGACCTTGCAGGAAGTGATCTGACTTTGACTCTCAGAGAAAAGCTGTTAACCGCCTAAACAAAAACCATCTAAAATTTAACCACAGCTTCCAAGACTTTGCAATGTGATGAGTGCATGCCACCCTACAGGGTCTAATGTCAAGCAGCCACTACAGTCTAGCCCTCGCACTCATTGAGTGCGAGGCTGTATGGGTCCCAGGACCTGTCTGGATGTTTTAGAGAAGAAGAGAATCTCTTGACATGCTGGGAATTGAACCCCAAATTGTTAAACCCGTATCCTGGTCACTATGCTGATTGAGCTACCCTGGCTTCCAAAACACAGTTTGTACATAATTTGTTTTCATTTTTGTGGACAAACGTTTGAGCATTAATTTTCATTCTGGACAAGCATTTTGAGCATTTATTTTAGTTATGGACCAAGGTCATTTAATTTTGGCTCAACATTAATCCTTTGCCCAATATAATGCATGTTACATGTCTTCTTTGAAATTGTTTCAGGATTCAGTTTAGTGATGTTTACTAGAATTAACATTAACCATATGTGCAGCTTAGTTTAGATTTCACTTTGTACCATGGCAGATTACACATTTTTCCATGTTCAAGATGTCACAGGTTGAAATCTTGGCAGATTGACCATATCTGTACTTGGTTTATCCCATTCTGTTGTTGGCATTACTGTTTATTACAAGGGTCGTACCGAAAGTCATGAGCAACTTTTTTTTGCACGCGAACTGGGAACAGCAGACGAAGGAGAATATGGTGGTAGATGGAACCAGCTGTTGTGTTATCCTTGAGTGTCTTGTGACGTCAATAGCTTGCATCACGTGACCAGTATCACTCCTAACAAAATGGCCGACAACGATATGTTGTTTCGCCAGCGTGCTGTCATCGAATTTCTTGTTAAAGAGGAAATCCCTGCTGCAGAAATTCACCAGAGACTTCAGCGTGCTTATGGAAGTGTGTGCATGGGTGCGAGCAGTGTTCGAAGATGGGTG
>Ga0268261_10002293_pt1 | contig 13664 bp, 11 predicted proteins | sample TergutNc150P1_FD_190353 | JGI IMG/M metagenome (GOLD analysis project Ga0268261, IMG submission 190353) | Nasutitermes corniger P1 segment gut microbial community from laboratory colony in Florida, USA - Nc150 P1 (SPAdes) (version 2) | ecosystem: Host-associated > Arthropoda: Insects >... | reverse complement strand
TGACATACCACCATAACACGACTCCATGTTAACATGCACTGTTTTAGAACCGGTGTAGAGAAAGGAATGAAACTTTGCACCGCTGTGCAGGAGGGTTGTGGCTACAAGGACACACTGTGCGTGCATCACCACTTTACTCCGTTGGAAAAATATTTCAGTGTGCATTACTTATCAGCCGCCCCTCGTAAAGTTATAGAAAATGTAACCTTCAGAAAGAGCTAAATGTTGATGTGACTGTGGTCATGTTAATAAACTAAAATGGCAACATATTCAACCTTTATATCCAGTGGTTTTTTTTTAGATGAGTGAATCTCAATTTAGCAGTGCCTGTATTGGCATGCACCAAATCTTTCCACAGAGCTATTCATGTTGGACTGCTATACCATGAAGGCAATACAGTCATCTGAAACATTAGGAAACACTCACCCAACTGCACAGCATCACATCCCACAAGACTTTAATCCTAAAAGTCTACAGGCATCCTGTCACATGATCACTTTGACTTCAGTGGTCCTGCCTGAAGAGATGTACTCAATTACCCTACATACTGTATCTATGGGGCACACATAATTATGCTTCCTATCAAATGCTGCTGTCAACTCATCAGCGCTCGTGCTCTTTACACAGCAGATCCTGGATTCACAATCAACCTCAAGATCCAGTACCCTATGATTTACCTCAGTCCCTCACACCAAATTATTGGATAGGAACAAGGCCATGGCCACCTCACAGCACATCTTAGCAAACTCATCATTCACAGCACCCTACCACATGACACTACCGATGTAAATGGAAAAACTATGTCAGCCCTTCAATAATGATGGCCATTAAATTCCACCTCTTACAGGACAGAATTTTCCAATATTCTAAGTACTGTAAAACACACACGCTCACTTAGACTGCACAGATCCTGGTGCTGAAGGGTTAAACAAAAATCAACCAATCAATTGGTCGATCAATCACCTTTGTCCAGTGCAAGTTTGAGTGTTTCTATTTCTTCTGCAAATCCTGACACTCTGTACAACCCCTCTGCATCCAGTCCTCGCCGTTCAATTTCACTGATACACTTGTCTACAACAAACGGACGAGTTGTCCGATGAGCCTTCACCAATGTGGTAAGGTCAATTCCGAATACCCCACGCAGCTGTTTCAAGTCTGGACAGCAGTCACAGGGCACCTTCTCTGAACATCTGCTGTGTGCACTAAAGCCACAATCTGGAACCAATGTTGTAGCCAACATTTAATGGAACAGACAGTATGGGTATGTCTGTGTTAAGATATTCAACATTCTAAATTTCTATAGCATTTAAAGTTCTTCAACAAAATGATCAATTACATTTTGCTGCAAATGTTCTATTATGGTACATAACGAAAGGCATGACATTTTAATCATGCATAATTCCATGTAGATTCTCACAACAATAACAACACATGGAACAGAGTTGTTCAATGTGAACAGTAGTATACTAAGTGTTAATGCAAAATAATAAAACTAACATCTAAGGCCTCATTAGGACAATACGCATGTAAATTATGAAAGTAACCACAGTAAGTCCTGGTTTAACACTGGGTGAGTGACACTCCTATGAACGACAAAGTAGAGCATAACAGTGTGGAATGGAGCACTTTTCTCTCAGAACAGTTAATTAAAATACCCAAAACTATGGCCATTTTCAATCCCGCCAGCTCAAACAACATTAGTCTCAGTCCAGGCAATAGTCTTTGAGGCAACTGGTCATTAAAATCTGTCAACATTAAAGTATAATATTGTTCATCACAACATTAAATGATGACTGCCTGGACACATGTCTGTCCTCTAACTTTGAATCAGACTTTACAAATATTCAATAATTTTTTCAATTAATTCCCCAAGGTCAAGACATCAATCAGTAACAAATGTTTCATTACACCAGTGAAGAACACCATCTATCCATGAACAAATACTTGCACAACACTACTTTTAGTCCCTGATCCTGCTCCTTGCAATATCTTCTTGTTTGTGAAATCTCACAGCCCTGTTTCAGAGAATTCAGGTCTTCCAGAATGCAACAATTTGTGGATGGGTGAGAGGTTCCCGAGTAAAAATAAATAATTAAATACTCATTTAAATGATGTATGAAACCCTTAAAATGATAACTGGATAATGAAAAGGTGGGTGATGTGAAGACGGCACAGTGGCCTGGGCTGCATCGCCACCATGAGGTATTCACCATGACAACTTTGAGGTTTGAGATGCAGTTCAGTTGTAATGGTGAGGACAATAGGAGGGTTCAGGTCTTCTGGGATGTGAAACTGTCATCAGGTGAGTGACTCCTGATGTTTTGAGGAGGACGGTGCAATCATCTTCAAGGGTCAAGAGGTCCTTGAAAATGTCAGGAACCACTCACCCAATGACAGAGCATCATATCCCAGATGACCTACACGCTTAGGAACAGCGCTGTAAGAACCTCAAATCTCACAAAATGGGAGTCAGGGAAGGACAGAACATGAACATTTGCTCCTGTATGGACAGTGAGCTACATAGCCATATGGAGAGGCCTCCTACACTCTCCAAGGAAGTGAATCACAAGTTTCTATCATCTGCTCAAGATCAGGCCAACCTGCCAACTGACATGGTGTCACATTCCACAAGACTCGAATCTTCAGCATCTCCGATGTGGAAACCTGCAAAGTAGCAGGCTTGTCTCCTTACTCTGAGAAGCTGATCATATAGTGCTAAGACTAAAAATGCAGGTAATTATTCAATTCCTACACACATTTTTATGGCAAGGTACTTAATTAAGCACAGACTCTTTACCTGAACAGTATACAGGTATTAATAATATTACACCAGGGATATCCTGTCCCTTTCTAACTACTGCCTCAATGAGGCCAGCAATGCAGCCTCAGTTTTATTTCTAGCATTCTTTATGTAGTAACAGAACGACTTAAGACAAGCAAGACCATGTCTATCAATACGTGACCAACCAATCATCAGCGTCTAAGTTGTCCGGCAATTCAGAGTTTCATAAAAACTAGAACAGTGAAAGTCATGTTTTACATAAGGGTGAAAATGAAATTTTGCCCTGCATTTTCTACATTTTTCATCTGGTTTGAACAAAACTTAGCACAGGAGATATTCACAAAAACTTTCTCAGCATTTAGAAGTTTTGTGAAAATTGGCTCAGTACACAGTTGAATAAGCAGATTTCTTTCTTCTCTTTTCACAATTACTGCCCCATTTAGATGCCATTTTAAAGCATACTTTCTTATGGGCATCAATAAATGACATGCACACATGTATGGCTAAATCTCTTGGCATTCTGAAAGAAGAACACCTTAGAAAAGCCTGTGTACTGCATCCTGGTGTACACCATTTGCCATTGGTTTACATTATGAATGTACACTTTGTAATTCAATGTCCTACACAAAACAGAAGGCATTTAATTACCACTATACTAAGTTCCAAGCATCACCTCCTTCCTGAACCCACAAACAATGTACATAGAGTGCACTCGCAGAGGTTTAACAGTTGATGCATTTGCTGCCATGCACACAGCTGAGATGCCAAATGTCGGAAAACTTGCTGGTGAAACCATCACTATTTACAGTTTACTCCAAAAAAGAATAATGCTTATATATTTGCAAAAAATACCTTCACATCTGACTCCTTGAGCAGTGAACCCCCACAGGAAATTTCCACAGAATTCACACCAATTCAGACCCTTGAATGTATGTGTCTTAAAAGCATGGGGCTTGTCATAATCCACTGCATCAGAAATAAACCTTTCACCAGCAACAAGTTGTCTGATGGATGAATCTTTTGTCTGTATCTCCGATAATGCTGAGTGCTTTTGTTCCCCTTGACAGAAAGAATCTATTGCCTTGAAGGTATCAGATTTTCTGCCAGTCTGACCAAACACAGTTTTCCGTTTTATTTTGTTAAGTGTCATGTAGGGACTCTTCTCATAATTATTGAAACTATTCATCAGTTCAATGTAAGGTCCTGCATGTGCCTCCATGTAAAGTGTGAGAAGTCCCTCAGCCACCAGATCATTCAAGGAGTCATAACGTTTATCATCTCTAACATAATGTTGGCCATCATAATATAGTTTGTAGTTTCTAATCTTGGCATTAAACCTGTTAACAAAGCACAATCATGTAACTGAAATGGCAATTTAATACATATGATGACGTCTTTCTTAAAGTACAGCAAAGTTGTGATGTTTGTGACTCAACAGGACATAATAAAACTAACCACAAACATCAGAATCCACTCTAAATGTAGAACATTTATTTGGTTACAAAATATTATGAACTACTACTAGTAACAAAAAATATAACGTAAGCTCTGGAAGTATAAAAAGCATGCAAGTTTATTTTTAATAAAATTCAAAGATTTTTTTGGCATATAAAATACATTAAACAACTGCAGGAGAGTCCATTTCTGTCAGGCAAGATATCAATCAACTTCACTTAATTAAAGACACAACATAACAGAGCTGAGAGTGATCTGCTCTGTAGTAGGAGAGCAGGGGAAGCAACCTCAACAGCCATATGGTCTCATTCCAATACATCAGGACCAGTCACAGACTTAGACAAAATCACACGGCTAGTGAGGCGGCTTCCACCACTCTCCTACTGCACAGATCACTCTCAGCTAAGACTAACTTTTGCATTTCATGGGATTGACTGATTTCGTGCTCTTTATAACAATACCCTCCTTCAGTCAATTAATTTAGTTCACATGTTCAAAAAGCGTTTGTACTTTATTAAATAAACTTGCACACTTTTTGCACTTTTTCAGGTTATTTTATATTTCCATTACTGGTCATTCAGAAGTTACTCCAACCATAAAAATGTTTTACACTTAAAATGGACACCAGTGCTCAAGAATCATCTGTTTTGGTGTTAGGAGTTCCAGTGAATCACAAACTTTGAGATGCTATTGTACCGTGGCCCAAACGCAACATACATTTCTGCTATAAATATATTTATTGTTAAGTTACTCAGACAGACAAACTGCTGACCAGTAGGTAAATATTTGATACAAATCTGAAGCATCCAGTACAGTCCTCATGGTATCCCCAGTGTTCTCCCCAAAAATGGCAATTCCATCTACATAATAAGGAGCTTGTGCATTAATTATTGGATGATATACATATACCACAGGCAAATGAATCTGCAAACAAATCCCTCTACATAAAATTGGTATACCTCAGCTTCTAGTAAACAGGCATAATTCACAACACTGGCTTCACTATGACTCCACAACAGTCTAATTTTATCAATAGGGGTGTCTGATCATAAGGCTAGGCTGGTGACAAAGCTTGTTTGTTGTTCATTAGTAGCCTATGATAATCCATAATGCCATGTGTCTTTTTGTACAAACTTCCCACAACAAATGTAAATTTAAATCACCACGTACCTGAGCGTTAAAGTATAAAATCCATTGTTCACTGCACTTTGTCGAACCAAATATGCACCTTCTTCCACCAAAAGAGCTGATGCATCAAGATGTGATATCACACCATGAAATTCCAGCCCATAATATGGTGGAGAAGTTGTAACATGATGTTTACGTGTAACTGGTTTAGGACCTGGAGCTTCCAGCTGGAGGCGATACACTGAAAACATAACCACCTGTGTTTAATTTGTGAGACTTGACATTCTCACAGCAGCATATTGATGATTCACATTTTCTATGATATGACAACGTGTCAATGTCAGGCAAGTAGTTTCTGATGTTTAGGGCTGTAGTGCCTTCATCAAACAATGGCACTGAAGACTGTAAAGGGAATAGAATAGCAGATCAGAGACAAGTACTAAAAATTTGGAAGAATTATATCACAGAGCTATACAATCGACCAGAAAACCTAGATGCTGACCTTAAAGAGGAAGCAGATGCAGATGAGAAAGGCCCTTATATTTTGGAAAGTGAAGTGGAAAAATCTATCAAGAAGATGAAGGACAAGAAGGCTACATAATATGATGATGTACCTGGGAATGTACTCAAACTGTGAGGAGATTCTCTCAGACTAATGACAAAATTGATCAACAACATATATGAAAATGAAGAGTGGCAGAAGGATTTCAGTGAAGTTACAATGCCTGCCTTAAAGAGGGTGCCACACAATAGTGCAATGCCCATTGTGCAACCACCCTCATCACACATACAGCAAAGAGAGAGTGTAATAAGGACACTCACAAGAAGAATTGAAAGGAAAATTGAGGATATACTTGGAGAAGATCACTTCAGATTTAGAAGAGGAAAAGGAACTAGGGCTGCAATTGGGATGCTGAGAATATCAGGTGAACTTTGGCCATACACAAGAAACTGTATGACTGCTTCATAGGCTCGCTGAACACATTTCACTGTGTACACTGGACCAAATTAATGCAGATCCTAAAGGTAACTGGTATCGAATGGCACAAAAGAAGACTGATCGGCAAACCGTACATGGATCAGAGTGTTAAACTAAGAATAGACCATGCGGAGAAAAGAAGTGTGAAGAGTGGAAGAGGAGTTAGCCAAGGATGCTGTTTGTCACTGATTCTATCGAGAGAGACAGAAGGAAAGATTGCAGTGACAGGAATATGATAAAGAAGCAAGCATCTACTCAGTAATCTTAAGGGGAAAAAAAAGATACTCGAAAATGGAACAGGAGGCAGTAGATTGCACTCTGTGGAGAAATCATTTTGAAAGTGGCTATGGACCAGTCACAAGGCAAACTACACAATGAATGAATCCCTCTAATACATTAGTAAACAAACATAAGTGGAGATTAACTCACAATGTGGATTCCATACATGCCGATGCGGAGAGCCTTGATCTTGTAAAGGACTACCTAGAACAGACGAAAAACAAAACCGTAATGTGTTATCTCACAAGTATTCAAGTGACAAACAGATCTTCAATAAACATGAAATCCATTTAATTTTTGGTCATAGGATTCGAAACCATTAACCACAGCCTCAGAGTCACGAAACTACTGAATATAACACTCTATGTTATAGAATGAAGCTCAAAATTTCGTCTGAAAAAACAATGACAACAGTTATGTTCTGCAATATGACGGACGACCCACGAGCTACTAAATCAGCACAAACAAATTCAAATACCTTCATTTATTTTTCGACACTCCATATCTTCCTGTATATTTCTCTCATTTGCAAGGGAAATAAGTTTTTATGCTGTATCCGTTTGAAAGAGTGAAACGAAAAACAGCTCCGAAGCTCCAATCAGCCAATAAATCACTGACACCATATCCACGGATCTTTCACATATGACTGCCTCTTCTGCCATCTCGAGGAGCAACAAACGTACACAACAGTGGCAACGATAATCGATCAATCGTAAACATTAGTAGACACTATTTCCGCCCGCGAAAGCGACTATGACATTCGTCGCGTCTACCTGTTCGCAGAAAATAACTCGGTTTCTGCTGAACAGATTTTCATGGAATTTGACATACTTCTGCAAATCTGTCGAGAATTTAGAGTTGCATTAAAATATTCTAATATATATATATATATATATATATATATATATATATATATATATATATATATATATATATATCCAACAAGATGCAATATTACACAGTTTATTTTAACTGGAAACTACTCTACATGTTTCGGGTGGTACCACCACCCATCATCAGGAGCGCAAACTATATCTACAGCATCTGGTATGTCACACTGTAATGGATAGAGTTAAATTTACTGATAAAGTGTACATAAAGATTAAAATTACAATTGTTGTTGATAATGTATTTCTGCGGAAAATGCTATAGGTTCTATTGAATAATGAATGACGTGCATACCCGTTATTGCTATCTGCCTCTATCGTGGAAGAGTTGGAACTGGTTTGAGTGTGCTTTTGGTGGCGTACTGATCTTTTTTTTTTTTTTTTTTTGTGGTCGCTGGAGTAATTTACACCTTCCGATAGCTAACTTATAAAAATTCAATAAAGGAGCTTATATATCAGGTATAAAAGTTTTTAACCACCTTCCTTAATATATCAAAGCCATGACTAATGATCAGAAATGCTTTAAATCCACATTAGAGGTTTTTATATCATCATTCTTTCTACTCAATGAATGAATATTATGAATATAAGGAGAAGAGTATTAACCTTAAAAGACTGATTCTCTGATACTTGAACCCTGTTAATAGTGTATGATACTGGTATCATTTGTAATGATATGATTGCAATTATTTTGATGATATAACTGTTAATTGCTATGTGACCAATGTATTATAATTGTGTTTAAATATTTGACATCTGCAATTTTGACATACATTTTTACAATAACTTTGACTATTTCCACACCCTTGATATTTTACCTGTATATGGATATACGGAAAATAAAGCGATGGATGAACGAATGGCATACCAGTTAGCCGGCGCTGTAAGTCGAAATGACAGAAGTGACACGTTCGGCCCCCAGTGCAGTTTGAAATGTTGGAAGAATTTGTAGGAATCTGCCAAAAATTAGAACATAAAACTTGATGTACCGCACAGACACGCCAAGCGACACTGATGACCCGCGCAAATATGACGAAATATAGCGCAAAACCACTCCCCACTCTCCTACTGGTAGTAGAAATAGGATGGAGGAAAATGGGGAAGGAAGAGAAAGCAGTATTCACAAGCGCTAAGCCACACGACTAGCTTATATTGAACTGTGTAGAAGGGCTGGAGGGGACGAACCAAGGGGAAGTAAAGCTAGGAATATTTCGCAAGCCTAACCATTGCGTCTCTCGTTACAGGAACAGGAGGGAATACAGCCCGAGAGAAACTGTGAGGTAACGAAGCGCGAAATACACGAGAGGAAAATAAGGGAAAAAGACATACTATGATTGCCTACGAATAACCCGAACGACTTACCCAAGTCACTATGGACAATGTCGAAATTGAGGGAAGTGTGGGAACGTTAGGAATACTCAGGACGACTAACAAAAGTCAGTATGGTCATTGGCGGAAGGGAGGGAAGTGCGGGAACCCGAGCAATACTCCGAACAAGCGACCGCCGTCTCTTTCGCCTTGTGCAGAGGGATGCTTGAGGTAGGTGTAAGAAACGGAGAGGTGTGAAACCGTAAGGTGAGATACAGCAACGCTACACGCCGGCAACACGCGTAATTACCGTAGACATACCAGCGCCACACATGACAGACGGGCACAGTCTAAATGAGAGCTTACTGTCCCCGGTTGTGGTGGCGGCTACCGAAACATACCGGAATTTAGTTAGCTTCTACAATAACTTTTAAAATCATTATATAGTGTGTATTGTATATTTTTAGATAAAAACTTGATGAAGTTGCACTGTACCAACAACAATATGAAATTTGCTAAATTCTAGCTTGAAAGATTTTCTTTTGATGCATTTGCATTGAGGGTTTAAATCCCTATCTATTTCCCCACCTGTGTCCATTGGTGTGCATCTTGAAGACATAATGGATTTTATAAAATCTGATGTTTGGTGATTTCATTTACACTTGTTGGAACACTTCAATTTTAATTAACAGCACACAGTAATAATGGACCCTATGTGAAGACTACAGGCCTTTCTGCATCCTTCTCTAATGTAACTCTCAATATTTAATGAAGTGAACTTTTCTTCCAACACTCTAGAAAGGGGTGAAACACACATCTTATGTCCAGCAGAGTTTCTCATGAACCACACATTTTTGAAAATATTTACTAAAATACAATGGGTTGATATGCAATGTCATCTCACAGCCAGAAAACACTTGGACAGACTTTGATCAAATTTTCTTCTGATGCACTTAACTTTATACATGTCTGCTACATGAAAAACTGAATGTTTACTTGTACACGTCAGTTCTAAGGAGTATCATCCTATTAAATAAAAAATAATATGACTAACTCCTGTGGATTATTACGCTATGAAGGATCACAATATGGTATTGTCTACATCCTTTGGGTGACTGAAGTGACTGGGAGCAAATGTGGTCCAAAAGGACAGTGACCAATGAGACGTGAGAAAGGAAATAGGATAGAACTTCTACTGAGCCAAAAGCAAAGTGTGAAATCAGACAACCAGGGTAACAAACAGTCCCCAGACAGTAAGAAAATGTGGCTGTAGTGTGTAACAGTACATACACACTTCAGTTCCTAGTTTCTGAGTGAAAGACTTGTCCCCTGTTCTCTTTGCAAGGTTCTGACTGATCACAGTCCTCACAGCCTTCTTATAAAACCGGCCCATTTCCTTCTCCCACTCACGCAGACCCACTGAGGACATTCACGGCTGTAAGAAATTAAACACCAAAATTAGATCGGTCATAAGCTCTAAGAATGGTTTGGCCTGACTGACCATCAGTTGTAATGTGACCCAGAAACACAATCACCCCGTGTCCACCCACACCTAATTCAATCATCCTGAAGATGGAGGCATTGTGTTCCTCCTAAATGCCACATTTAACTCGAGATCCTATAGTGTGACAATAGATTATGATGTGAGTAATATCCACCATGAAGGCCTCAAACAGACATACTTACCACTTGGAAATAAAGGATTCAATGGACTTGGTCAATAACAACAATTAAATCTGACACATTTAAATGTATAGCGCCATATTTACAAATGACATATGATAATATAAAAACACTGCAATAAAAGGCTTGGATGACAAATTAACTATAAAATATAAAAAATATTGTACAAACACATTATTTCATCAATCAAGCTTCCACAATTATGCGCTTGAGATCAAATCTCTAATTACATTTATACTTTTCACACAAAAAAATATACAAAGTTTTTTCACCACACACTAAATAGTGTAGAGGGCCATGCCAGACAGTGCAACATACCAAGTACAGTGTGAGCAAAACAACTTTAATTAATCATGTTGGAAATGTGCAAAAGTGCTAACAAATCTGTTAAAAAAGGTAAAAGTACAATAAACTCACCATAATTAAGAAGCAAAAAGTAATTAGCTTATGTAGCAGCTACATCTGTGACATCCTTCAAGAAACTGCTCTGGTCATGCCTACTGCACTGGCTTTTGGAATTACCAAGTTCATCACACTGTCACATCAGTAAGCAGACAGTTCAACACAACAGTCATAAGGTTTTACAGGAGTATTCCTAGAGGTGAGATTTGAGGTTTCACAGTGGCACTGCTGAGAATGCAGGAAGCCTGGCATGTGATACTGTGGTGCTGGGAAAGTGGTGTGAGTGATGTGATATTCTGATGTTAGAATGAGCAGTGTTATTGATGTGACACTGTGGTGTTGGGTGAGTGATGTGATGTTCTGGTGTTAGAATAAGTGGTGTTATTGATGTGACACTGTGGTGTTGGGTGAGTGATGTGAGGTTCTGGCATTAGAATGAGTGGTGTTATTGATGTGACACTGTGATGTTGGGTAAGTGATGTGAGGTTCTGGTGTTAGAATGAGTGGTGTTATTGATGTGACACTGTGGTGTTGGGTGAGTGATGTGAGGTTCTGGCATTAAAATGAGTGGTGTTATTGATGTGACACTGTGATGTTGGGTAAGTGATGTGAGGTTCTGGTGTTAGAATGAGTGGTGTTATTGATGTGACACTGTGGTGTTGGGTGAGTGATGTGATGTTCTGGCATTAGAATGAGTGGTGTTATTGATGTGAAACTGTGATGTTTGGTGAGTGATGTGATGTTCTGGTGTTAGAATGAGGGGTGTTATTGATGTGACACTGTGGTGTTAGATGAATGATGTAATGTGGTGTTGGTGAGTGATGTAATGTTCTGGTGTAAGGATGAGTGGTGTGAATGGTATGATGCTGTGGTGTTGGGTGAGTGGTGTGATGCTGTGGTGTTGGGTGAGTGGCGAATGGGATGCTGCAGTGTTGGGCCAGTGATGTGAGTGTTGTGATACTGTGGTGTTGGGTGAGCGACGTGATGGTGTGGTGTTGGATGAACGGTTCCAAATACTTCAAAGGAAGGTGGTACCTTCATCTCAGGGGGGTTCAACAATCCAAGTAGAATGACTTGGACTACTTGACCCTTGAAAATGAAAGTGATACAATCTTTCAATCAGGAACCACTCACCCAACAATAGACTGTCACATCTGAGAAGAATGGAATCTTCCACACCTAAATCATTTTTTCAATAAAATGCAACTTTTTTTAATTATGGAAAGAATAAATATGCAGGGTGACTACAGCTGAGTGGTACAGTGTAAGCAGGAATTTTTCAGTTTCTTGACAACTTATCTGTTCCAATGCGACTGCCATCAACACAGTTCACCATACTTGTTCATTACACGAATGCTGCTCTGTGTGGCACTGGCTAATATCATGACAACATAAACACAGTCTGGGGAAAAATTATGGAAAAACATACATTATATACATATAATAAGGCCTGCTTGCATATTTGTTTTGCATAACACAAATTATAGGCACATTTTTCCTTCATTTCACTAAAAAATTGAAAAAGATAACTTTTTCCACTTTAGTAACAGGCACTCCAGACGTATGTGAAATCACACAACACACTGTGTAAGTGATCAGTGATAGTCTGGCATGGAAAGTCACCTACATTCAACAACTGAATTACTCACTGTTCAGGATGTCTTAAGCACTTAAATTATGACACACAATATTATACTTCCATAGCAGACCCATCCTGAACCACTGTCTGCATGCATTTCATCTTATCATTTAAGCCCAATGTACGCAGTCTAAGAAACATCTCAAGATTTCACACACTTGACATCAGTAAAGAACACTTTAAATGAGAGGAGTGTATGAGCATGACACACAGTCTTGGAACTCTGTTTTCAGTTTGGAAACAGAAGCTCTTAGTGACTGATTTGTTTTGTAAGGAACTGTGTGATAAATGAAAATCACTCCAAAATCTCTAAACCCACATCTGCAACACTCTCAAGGCACAGCAGTGCAATACATTTTTGTGAAAACTAAGGTTACACAGCAGTAATGTCCAGGATTAATCACGTTGATCAGAGGTAAGGCTGGGCAGTAAGGTTACAGTAAAATTATCAGTTGAGAACATTCAAGTTACTGCATATGATGTTTGTTGCTGGTACACGCACGGATAATGGTTTTCCACATGCACTTTCCAGCATAACTGACATAACCTCTCCCAAGGAATGTCCAGCCAGACTAATACTGTCACAGAAATTACAAAACATAATACAGCACATTCAGAATGACTGCAGATGGGACAGAACACAACTGTGTAATAAACATACCAAACAAACTACTGAGAAGTATTTTAGACATCTGAAGACAAGCTTAACCATACATTTGTAAGATTAATGCTGGCTAGAAGAGCAACAGGCATGGCAAGGAAGCCAATATCCAAACCACAATTACTGCACTGCTTTCAGTAAAACTGATAATGTCAAGCAGAGAGGTAAAGCTGTTCAGTATCATCAAACCAATACAGATACAACTTTAGATAGAATATTTTTTTGAGAGTTTCAACAACCCAAATTGTTTTAAGCATTTAACATTCATGGAACCGTGCATCATAGTATAACTAGTAGCAATAATCAACGAGATGCAGCTTAGTAAGGGAATTTATTATTCCACCGTACATTAATAGTTCAACATGTTTCGAGCGTTATGTCGCTCGTCATCAGGAACCTCAACTGTACTTGCAGCTGCTGGTTTACATACGCTAGCGGAGACCGCCCATGGTGCCGTCTGA
>Ga0268261_10002292_pt1 | contig 13665 bp, 7 predicted proteins | sample TergutNc150P1_FD_190353 | JGI IMG/M metagenome (GOLD analysis project Ga0268261, IMG submission 190353) | Nasutitermes corniger P1 segment gut microbial community from laboratory colony in Florida, USA - Nc150 P1 (SPAdes) (version 2) | ecosystem: Host-associated > Arthropoda: Insects > Digestive... | reverse complement strand
ATGGTTGAATGACTGAGAGAATTCTGAGACAGAAGACCAGGGGATCTAGAAACTAAGAATGCTAGTATTTGTTGCTTTCAAGAGTCACAACATTGAAAATGATATATCTGACTTCTAATCTACATACAGAACTGCCCCCATAGCAGGTGGCATGACCTCTCAGTTACAGAATCTTGCCGTGGTAGTTAACAAACCACTCACAGACACACTATGTTGGCAGTATGGGAAGCGACTGCTATCTGGGATCTGCCACTAACACCAGCAGGAAACATAACACTATCTGAAGCAGCACTGATTGGTCTGTGGATTAAGACGGCTTGGAATGACATTTCACTAAAATCCTTCAGCAGAGTGTTTAGAAAGTGCTGCACATCAAACAATATGAATGGAACAAGGGGTATGTCTTGTGCGACAAAGATCATGAAGAATTCTCTTCCAGTGATGAAAGTGTTAGTCATGACTACTTAATTCCAGAATATTAAGTATGCAAAAAATGAGTGGCACAAACCTGGCTAATGTGAATACAGGCATTTTCCCAAAAACTGACAACTGTTGAGGGAAGGGGGTCATCTTGTGCTCAAGTAAATACAATGTTTACTTCATGCAATTATAAGAAGTGCCCAAATTTATTTTGCGGAAGGTAACTGGGATTGCATCTGACACAAGCTAGTCAATTTCGTACCATCAACAAATACAAGAATTGAAAACACAAAATATTAAAATACAATGCCAATATATGTTTTAATTAGCAACGTTTAAATGCTGGTAAAGTTGTGAGATCTCAGAAATGTAAAATATATGTGCATTTTAATTGAGTTTTAAAACCATGTATTTAAATATATAAGAATGGTCACTATGACCGAAACATGGAATATGTATTGACAAGACTAATAAAATTTGTCATGGTTGATGGCAGCACCTATATCAATTTTAATCCTGGGTACCAGGTCACCTGGACAACTAAATTTTGTACACTGGCACTTAATGTTTGTGGGTTTTCAGTAAGGCTGTTGCTTCATATCACACTTACGGGACCCAGAATTTTCAGGTGGCTCCTAGATTTCTGAAACAGCTGTGGGCACTGTGTTAAAGTTATACTTGTATAACAGGAAGACATCTTGCAGAGCAAAGAGATTTTAATCTCCAAGGTTGATGGTGCACCAAACAACCACCACCAGCAGGTGTATTACACAGTACTTGATACAAACTTCAGCCTCTTGATGGATTTATAATATGTAAACTATGACTGATCACATTCTTCATATACAATAACTAATATTTTATGAGATACAAATTGAACAGATAGAGGAAGCAGCTGACTCATGATTCCCAGGCTTAAAATTTGGTCATTATGCAGATGCTTGGAAGACAGTGTTGCTTACAATAAAGGGTTTGTTGTCCCTGAAATAGATATTTTTGTATTGGTGTTTAGTATATACCACGAAAACCCAATGTAAAAGGTGCAGATTAACTTTGCCTACAAAAGTAACACCTTAAAAAGTAGGCATCAAACCCAATAAACAAAGATGTACATAATTCAAAATAAAAAACAAATAAGTAGTACATATAAAGTTGCCTAAACACTAATACAAAAATATCTGTTGCAGGCACAATAAACCCTTTATTGTTTCAAAGCAATTATGACTACCCACAAAATACATCTGGCAACAAAGTACTCAAGTTACAATATGGTTTTAACAACTTTTTTACAGCTTTAACATAAATAAGAAGACAAATAAATAAGAGAACCACAGACAGGAAATATAAGAATACTTATATTTTAATTGATACATAAAATTTAATATGACTCATACAATTTGTGAGATCTCAAAAATTCAATATATGCATGCATTTTGAGTTTTAAATATAATATATTTAATGCGTGAAGATGGTCAGTATGACTGAAACATGTAGCTTGCATTGACGTGACTGATAACGTGTCGTGGTTGACAGCAATTCGTGTATCAATTTTTAATGTGAGAAGCTCTGCTAAGTCGTTCTGAAGCAAATGCAAGACTAGACTGATCAGCTGTACCATACCAAATGTGTGGGTTATTTAACCCTTTAAAGACAAAGCACAGACTGCTTTATTTAAAGACCCAGTCCGTACCGCGCTGTAAACACTTTTCATCTCGGTTATAAAAACCAAACACTTTATTAAAATAAAGTATATACATTCATCTAACACATCTATAAACACCTCTAAAAAGCATCCACTTGGCTACATGTTTCGGCCCAACTGGGCCATCATCAGGCCTCACTATAGGAACAGGTTCGTTTGACTACAGTACATTTTGGGATCCCAAAATGTTTACAAAGGTGGTATTATAATGCTGTGTGCTAATTGATATATTAAGGTTAAAAGGTTAGAGGTGTTTACAGATGTGTTAGATGAATGTATATACTTTATTTTAATATGGAACACATCGGGTCTAATAAAGTTAAATCAATCAGTTTATGCTGTAAGTGGCACAAGTCACTGTTTGTTCTCAGATAAATACAAAACACATAAATACAGTGTGGGCAGAACGTTCAGCTGTTGAATGTTAAACTGGTGGTGCATTATGTAACCAGTAGGCTTTAAAAGGTCAATGTCATCACTAGTGGTAAGAATCACAGGAATTATAAAAGACAGAACCTTCCCAAAACATGTGCAGAGTGGGCCAACAGAAAAACAAATTTAATTACCATTTACATGCACAGCTTATGACATCAAGAGTACAGGGAGCAATATGGCTGACAGACGTAAGAGTCATAATAAAAATTAAATATGTTCATTATTCGTGCTATTATTTCTTGTGCTGTAGAATAATATGATATACATGTATCCTCTATACGAGAATGAGATTCTTTTGACAGCGGTGAAAATTCAGGCTGTGGTCTTCTGGGGTATGACACTGTAATTTTACAGGTGCTTAACAAATATGCATCTACATGATGTCATAGCACCAGAGGTCATCAACCTTAAATGTACCACCCCCTCTTAATAACTCTATGGTTTACAACTACTGAATCGTGTCTTACACAATTACAAGAAAATCAGTATGAAAAAAGGGACTGTTTTGCATTTGTTCTACAAATACTTGCAAAATGAACCAGTGAAATTCTACAGTTTTCTTTTAGACACTTGAACTGCACAGTACTACTGCAGTCCATCATTTCTAGAGTGAAATGTGAAAAGTGATACGTAAGTACACTATGGTATAACTTCTTTAAGACACAAAATAAGAAAATACACTGGCCTTTACAGGGCTAGAGAAGCCACTCACTCAGAAACTTCATTTTCCTTTTTCAGTTAACCACATTTCGTTGCCAGTACAATAAAATACAAGACAGGTAACTCATGTAAAACGTAACATTCAGGCATGTCCATGTAACCACTGTCGCTGTGGAAAAGCAATAAGTAATAAATATTCCGAGTTTGTGTCTGTAGCCCTAGTCATCCAGCATGCAGAGTGCATATGCCATATTATATGGTCCTGTGGCCTGCATGGCTCTATAATATTTTTCCAAATTATTTCATAAAGACACAATATTCAGACAACTTTGTTAAACATATAATGTGTTTTGAATTTCTCCACAACTTCTGTCTGAAACATTTTTCATACTAAGAAGAATTCAAAGCGGTACAATAAAAATGTACATAGATCTTCACAAAAGTAGCCATTATTCTTGTCAGATTTTAATGAAACTTGAGTCTTCTCTACAGATTTTCAAAAAATACTCAAATATTAAATTTTATGAAAATCCATCCAGTGGGAGCTCAGTTGTTCCATGTGGACAGACAGGCATTACAAAGCTAACAGACATTTTCTGCAATTTTGCAAATGTGCCTGAAAGTTAGAATTTATGTATATTTATAATATTTAATACACACTGTATGAAACTGACAAAAATGAAATACAATTGGCTATACCACATTAACGTGACCAATCTTAACATTTCAATTCCTCAAGAGGTCCATATAACAGGGGTGCACAAATTTCCCAAAATCCACAAGCCACCTTCAAATTATGGGTACCAGAAAAGTAAAATAAAGTTCCACACTGAAAACCCACAATTCTGGAGTGATCTATGAACCTCACAATTATTTGGTGCTTTCTGTCCACTGCATGTGAACTCATACATTTCAATATGTAAAGAAAAACTACAATAATCTAGCTGAAAATATTTGGCAACACTGTACAAACTTAGTTTCCTGGGCAGCCAGGCACTTGGGATTTGCACACCCTTGCTGTATGATAATGAAGAAGCCTTGAATTCTACTTAAAGTTTTCTACTGACATTCAGTCCACAAACAAACAGGCCATATAATAAAGGTATATTATATACTAGACTATTATTTAGAAATTATAATCTGCTGTTAGTGGGGTCTGCTATGGACAGAGAAAACTGCCAAGTAATACAAAAAAATATTTTAACTATAATTATTAGTACGTAACAGATTCAGAAACTGATATACATAGGTGAATGTATTATAAATTCAGTGTTCTTGGTAACACATCTGTAATCCCCCTCCCACCCTAAACACACATTCATTAAACATATCACTGTGCTATTAAAAGTGTTTTTTTTGTTACTAGTACTGTGCATCTTCTTATATTCAATATGTCAAGCAAAAAATGTATTCAATAAAATATGACAAAGTACAAACCATAAATTCATGATGAGTATCAATCTTAAATGTTTGACACCAAACTGCCATCCTCATGAAGTCTACTAACACAAAGGAACACAAGCCCAACATGACAATTCAGGTATTGAACACAATTTTACATATTTTGTTAAACCAAACAGCTGCATTAGTCTTATAAAGTTCTTCCTTTGTGTTTTTATGGTTGTAAGGAGCTGTCGCTTGTTGAGTGTTTGCGAATTTTAAGTTCCTCATACCAAGCATTTTCTTATACACAATATATCAACCAACAAATGCACTCTATACTATACAAAATACAAATCATTATGAGTATCAGCTCCTCCATATTTTGGAACAGGAATGCCATAATCTGGGAGTCTACTAAAACTAAGGAACACAAGTCCCATGCGGCAATTCAGGTACTCATTGCAATCAGTCCTGTATCAACACATGTAGGAGCTGATACTCAACACGCTTTGTATTTTATTTTATTTTACTGAGTGCATTTGTTGGTTGATACAATGAATATTAAAAGTACCCGTTGAAGGAATAATAATACAATTTTTTTTAAATGATCGCACTTATGTTTATAAAAACCACACACACACAAACACACACACACACACATTCATTTCTAAAACTGGAAATATATCAGTCTCCTCATGCCCAAGCACTCTTCAATTTCAGCAAGAGCCATGCCTTAAAACTAAGTCCAGTTTTAGATGTCTGTCACAATGATATAAAAATTAGGGTCTAAAATACCTGAAATACATATACAGATACATAAACATCCATATACACACACACACACACACACACTGTATGAAGATTTTACACCACAAAGAATGAAGGCTATTAATATGTAACTTATTTAACCCTTATCCTGCTAACGAGGAGAATATGGTGAGCTCCTAATAATGCTAGCAGATGGAATTTAATTTGGCGTTTAAAGGGTTAATATGGTATATCAAGGGAGACCAAATGAGAAAAAGTTGGCTAAAAATTACAAGAAATTTGCAAATGTAAAGAATAATTAAATTAAGACACTTCACTTGTAACATCATTTACTTTTGTGCATATAAGAAAAATTAAATCTTACTAAATAAACAATTTCCAATTATTTTTATTATTTGTTAACATCTTAAATGTTTGACTAACTTCAGTGTTTACAAAACTCAGAACATTTAAAGCAGCAAGTATTGCACATTCATTATCAATAAATAACATTTAAAAACGTATTTCATATATATGGACAGTTGATACAACATCACACACACACACACACACACACACACACACACACACACGTGTCCTTCATACATATGCAACTAAATGTCAGAATTATTAAAAAAAAAATTCCAACATTTTATTAAGTAAAGAGCATACAGTGAAGTTTAGACATACTCCACACTTTTGAACGGAAAACAAAAGAAAAGACAAGAAATAATGAAAAAGAGAAATCAGTGCCTAGTTTACAGTAGTCAGATAATTCATTAAAAAATATGATAATAAAAACCGCTGCCTTACTGAAGGGAACTTGCTATTATCATACAGATGGAAAATTCTTCTTGTTCGGAGAGACCTACACAAAGGAATGGTTTCAAGAAAACTGTGCTAATACTTCACAGATTAAAGCAGAATGGCCACAGCAGTACACACAAACACTACACATTCTGCAATGTCATATAATGTATGCCTGATTTTCTTTGTTTCTTTCTGATTTCTCCTGAAATTTTGTGCATTCATATCGTCAGTTTGAATGCTTTGGAGGGAAAGTCCTGTATCAAGACTGCAAGGTAATTAGATGCAGCTGCTCTGTTTCAGCCTTCAAAGACATAAGTTCATCTTGAATTTTATCTGTGATAGTCTTCCTAGCGTCCTGATCAGATACATTGTTTGATCTTAACTGATCCAATATGTTTCCAAAATCAATTGGTTTGCCAAAGTTAATTGTGACCTTGTTACGTATTCGAAGATAATATGGTGGTTCATTAGGAAGAATGTTATCCATACCAACATGCCACATTGGTACAATAATAGGCATCACAGGTGATTCATAAATTAGACGTCCGATACCCCACTTCAGCCTCAGAAACTCTTTGGTCATATTAACTCGTCCCTCAGGAAACACGTGAACCCACTGACCTTTGCATAACTGCTCTAAGCAAAATTCAATGGCTTTCTGAAATGCAAAAGAATTAAACATGTTAAATGGGATAGCAAAAACACATAGCAATTCTCGTTCTTTTGGTGTCTATTCCCTTCAGAAATTACATGTAAACACAACACACAAATTGTCAAATTGAATTATGTATTACTGGCTCCAGTTATATAATATCCTCACTCTCCTTCTTCTGGTATCTATCAAAATACTAGATTATGAAAAGGGAAGCAACAATAGTACATACAAGTACCCTGAAACCACCAGGTCCTCAAATTCAAATATCTGTTTGGTGTGTAACTTTGACTACTTGAATTAAAGCATTCGTAATACAATGGAAGACATAAAGACTATATCAATAACAGACTAATTACATCTGGCACTTTGTATATCTTTGATGTTTATAAAGTGATGCCAAGTCCCAATTTTGGCATCATTCCTTGGACACACGAGACTGGGAAATGAAAAAATGCAAACAATTCAAAAGCCTCTTTGTTCTTTAACCATAAAGCTATCACTTACCTGGTAAACCCCATTTCCCCGGATGACTGGCACACATTTTCCAAGCATAAAGAAGTATGAATGGAACACATTTGTAAAACAAATATCATGGGCTGCTAGTGACCATCGCATCTTCTTGCGACTGCATATATGTCTGAGGCTCAGAAAACCTTAAAAAGAAGATTTTTAAAAATAGTATCTTATGTTTTACTTTTTGGTTAAAGTTAATTTAAAAATCAGTGTAATTAAATATAATTACCCCATAATCCTGGATCATCAAAGCAAGAATGATGATTAGACACAGTGATGAGTGGAACATTTTGTGGCCTATGGTCCAAGGCTTTGATTAAAATATCTTTGTTATACACATTTGTTGTGTTCAGCCAATCTGAAATATGTATATTACAACAAATGATTATTCAGAACATAATATAACATATGAATGGGTATTTTCCAGTCAGATTTTGCTTTTCAGGCAAAATAAATTATGAAATTCCACCTTATTTCTTTTATGTTTGTTTGATGGCACATTTCACCATTAATAGCTGCACCACAACAAGCAAATCAGGCAAGACTTGATCCAGTAAAAAGGTTGCCTCCAAATAATAAATCAGCTTGTAGAAACACTTTTAATATATATACTTTTGGTGATTATTTCTTTTATTCCAACTCATGCACACTTTTATACACTTTAAAAACACTAATTCACATTAATATTTAAAACACTTAAAAAAAACTTGTCCCTACATGTTTCAGTCCATATTTACAACCACAAAAAAAAAAAAAAACTTTTGGTGATGTTGAACATTTTTGAGTTGGAAAGGTGGGCAAAACATTCCGCACATTTATTGCCTCATTTCATGCTCATTAATAAACTGTAAAACCAAAGGTAATTAATATTTCTTTAAGCTGGGTTCCAGAATTTATGAACCCACAACTCAGCCGAACTTAACTGTGACACATACAGAGAAGGAAATTTGTTTCTAGTTCATGTCATTTGCCAAGAGTCCTCACATTCTGCACAAGTGAGGATGACAGCAAACTATGCTCCACAGGCTTAAAACAGTTTATATTTGTTTACTTTGTAGAGATACTACCAGTAATAAAGATTACATAGCAACATGTAATTAGATGTTACAGACTAACAAACAAATTGAAGGAAGTGGTCATGGCCTAATTTGAGGTACAATGCTGGCCAAGATCTGGACTGGGTGCATCCAAAATACAAGTCAAAACATTGGCACTTAATAAAACTTGCTTTGTGAAAAGTGTTTCCTTATATATATATACACACACATGTATGTGTGTGTGCATGTGTTTTACTTGGAATATATATTTGAAATAAGAAGTATTGTGTTATGAAAACCAAGGACTTCATTGACACTTCTAAAACAATTATGTTCAGTCTTACATGCCATCAGTATAAACCACTAACAGAAAGAGTTTTATTTCTACGTCTGTGGAATATTTTACAGGAAAGTTTTCCTTGCAATGTTGTAAGTAAAAACTATTACAAATATGCTAATATTAAAACAAAAAACAAAAAAACGAATCAAATGTACAGAATATATTCAGATATGGGACAGAACACTTCCTTTTCACACCTTCCATTGACAAAGATGGAGCACCTGCAACATATAACTCACTGTTTTGTATTGTTCAGTAGAATTAGAGTGATAGGAGCAAATAAATTTCATGCCTTATTTTGCACCACCAACTATGTAAAGCACACACGAATTTTTAACATTATTCACATGATTTACCAAATTAATTAGGAAGAGATCAATCCTGTAACTGGGTAATGTCCTGAAAGATTTCTGTTCTTCTGTTTCGTTCATATGAACAGTCCTATAGGTATCCCAACAAGTCCTTTGTAACGGCACAATTGAACTGTGGTCATCTAATTATGAGTATTCGCCTGAATGAAACTATGTAGTTGTGCGACATTATCTAAGATGCTCACACTTTTTTGTGAAACCCGCAGCATATATTTGCCACTGAACATAAACGAACACCTCAGATATCCTCTTCTCCACTTACAATTTCACAAGGAAAATATATTTGGCAAAACGTAGGCCTGTACTCGTATCATAGCAAACAGGCTACTCTGTACTGTAACAAATCCTCGTGGCTATCTTGGTTAAAATTTACCACAGCTTAAGATACTCCGAGGTGTTCTTAACACCTACAGCCTTGCCTTGATGTAACGGTGATTTGCAGTGTTTTCATGACTTTCACATTTCATACTAACCTATGACAATTTTACTAAATAGTCCAACTGCTGCAAACGTAATTGTACTTGCTAAATTCCACAGCCGAGATGGTTGTTTCAGTGTTGGAATTATCCAGTTTATATCGTACATTATTCAGTTAAGATACACTACGTCCTGTATTGAAGAATTTCGAGAGATCTCCATGCGTTCCGTTGCATAATAAACTTTGATCATAATATTACTAGTCACAGACCATATATGACTAGTATGTATACTAGTTGATCTGTGGATCAGAGTGATCTCGAATATGGATTGGAGTTAAAATCAGTATGTCAACGCTAATCCATGGCAGTGCAGCATTAGTGCTGCCATCCATTGACGCTTGAAACACCCAACCGTATGACCACTATGTAGAACTCGACTCTCGTTTGAACGACGAAGTTCAACATAGTCGCATCAGCCCAATCGACACTCGACAGACCGAGGCAGTTGCACATATGTGCAAAAGAGTTCGTGGATGTGGTATAAGCCCATCAGCGTATGGCCTTGTGAAGTGATGGAAGGCATGTGGAGCACCTGTAGAGCTTGCTGGGACGCGGGTATGTCTGGACGTCTATCGCTACGTTGAAAATGCCTGAACGTGTGCGTGAACAAGGATACAACACCAGTGTCGTTTCAAATTAATGGCGCCACTTATTGATATAGGGCGCAAGAAGGCAAAATATTATTAGAGATTAAGAGCAAGCGAGGTAAGATCGTTCGTACTTACGCAGACGGGTTTCGAATTAAATTTGCAGACGCTCCATATAATATTAAACACACACACACACACACACACACACACACACACACACACACACATATATATATATATATATATATATATACTGGAATTACATGTATGATATGTCAGTCACAGCCATTAATTTCCTGCTAGTTCTAAAACGCGCCCAGCACCACGTGACGTGGCAGAGCGCCCCGTGAATTGCATGTGGTCGTTAGTTCAACAGAGCAGCTGTGTGTTTTTGTGTCTTGTGTTACTGTAGTGGTTTGTTTAATGTGCGTGATTTGTGTGATGGTGTTATCTCAAGAAGTGTTTCAAATTTTGATTTAGTGCACATGTTTACGGTGATCAGTGATATTTAACTAATAGTTGAAAAACAGTTACGAAGGATAATAAGAAGTTCATCTGACACGAGGTAATTATTCTTAATATTATTCAATCCGTGCAGTGTTTCCGTAATCATTCATTTGTACCAACATATGCACATAACTGAAACTAGAAGTCATACATCAGCTTGTGCCCTTTCATATGTTTCGGCCATTAAGTCGCCATCTTCGGGGAGATCTAAGTACGAGGGAGTACATAATACCAGTACACTAATCACACTTGTCCAATACTCAAATGTTAAAATTATAAGTATGTATAACACAGCACGTACTATAATCATTTTGAATTTTTAATAGGACCGTACCAGCGTTGTTTTAATCATAGTGTCCGTGTTGTTGTATTTAATGACTGTTGTATTACACATTTTGCATACATAGGTGCGGCCGCAGGGATCGCCGTTGTGTGCATGTGTTAGTATAAAAGTAAGTTTACGGTAATTATTCATTTGCATGATTAGAAGTTGTACTTTCTTTACAAACGAATATGGTATTTTCAGAACTAAATAATAAATTTTGGTCTTTGAAGTATGCATGTGTATCCTTATTTAACCTTTAATTTACATAATTTTCTGTGCGTAAAGACGTTCTGGTGCCGTCGCAGTAGGTGCTGAAGTACGTGATAAATGAAAATTACCCGTCGATATGAATTCAATGTGCTATGACGTACAGTGGTCCAAGATAAAATTGTGGCTTGAGATGTCTAGAGCTTCATTTGACGTACGATTTGTGTGGTTGTTGTACAAAAGACGGTTCTCTTTCTCACGTCCGTTCACATTAGGCATACGTGTACGTAGTAAAGTATTTCCACAAACCACGTGATAATATGGAATTTCCGGAAACTTGGTAGCGTAGACTGACGCTTTTTGTGGTTAATAATTCACAATGAAGTTATACGCCACAAGAGGGATCACGGAATTGTAAATTGTAAGGAAACTGATCGAGACACCGAAGAAGTATTAATTTTTGAAATGCCCATGTTAGTAGAATATATTTATTGGGATCTCGAACGTTGTGATTTGTTTAAATATCTATTGTAGTTGACAAAATCCGAGTTGCTGGCATAAACCGAAACATGTTAATTATGCAGTCATGAAATTTAATATGCATTTTAAAATTAACTGTGATTTTTTAATCGCATTGCAATGCATTCCTATCATATACGGTATGCATGGTGTAATTCTCATTTAATGAAGTTGGTCTATTAAATGGCTGACTGTTGTGTGAATGGAAATGTTCCATGTGTTTCACAGCTCATTATCATTCTCTTTGTGTAGAAGGCAATGTATTTTATTTAGTAAACCGCCTCCATGAAGCAGAGGCTTTGAGAACCTCATAGTTTCTCAGCTAGACAAGAGATCCATGTTAAGTTGGGAGGTTTCCAGATATGGAAGGTATCTGCGAATGTATTGAACATGCATTCGCAGATACCCGACATTTGGTGGGCCTCCAGCTTGGGGACTGGCCTTCGGATACGAAGGGTAGCTGAGGATGTGTTGAATGTTTAGTCGCAGACGGCCTAAAAGTGGTAATCTTCCCAGCTTGTGGGTCTGATGAGGGTCGAACAATTGTTCGCCACCAAAAAGAAATCCTTTTACTACATACCGAGCTAGTGAACATTAAATTGGGCACAGTCAGTGAGGATATATGTTTAATATTTTATTTCGAAACACACTGTGACTTAAAAATAACCTATAAGCTCCATCTGGCACCCGCGTAAAAATAACAGGCGAATGTTTATATGTTTAATTACTCATAAGGACCACAACCGGTTCTAAGTCACCATTCAAGACTGTTTCATCTGCTTCGTATATATTCTGTAAGTGCAGCATTCCGAAATAGCATGCAAATGAAACTACTAATGAACAGCTGTAGCAAAAGTGTGCGGATTAACAGAAGAACAAGTCGTGCAGTGGTTCAAAGTGCTTTCGATATATAGGTGTACTTGATCACGCAATTGTTTTAGTAAAATTTATGTAGGAGTTAATGTATCAACCACATACAGCTGCGTAGGGGTAATCATACAGTGTTGTTTCATTATCCTCGATGAAATAATGATTAATTTGATTCGTATAGTACATTAGAACACCACCATGGTGATCTGCGTAATACCTGCCACCTCCCCCAGTAATGTAAACTACCCTATAATGTTTATTGCAGTTATGGCCTCACGAGTGTGATAAATATCGCCTGAAGCCACCCCCCCCCCTCCGCCCGTTTATCCGATTAGCGGCGTGAAGAATCGACTTGAATTCTGCCATCCAGTTATACATCGACTGTACACGATGCCGGCAGATCCTTATGTTGATGATACGGCTCTAATTGCCTTTGTCGGTATTTAAAGCAGCGCTCTTCACAATGTCACGTATAAGTTTTATTAACGATTTAAAGTTCATTAAATATACTCGTATTATATTCTCGCTAATGTAAAGCTTAATTCCACAAGTGATGTTTACATTAAGCCTGTGTGTGGTGAGTACTGATTTTGAAAACAGATGTGTTTTCTGAGATATTTTAGAACTTCACAGCTGTGCTACTGAAGATAAACTTGTAATTTTCATTGAGAAAAGGCCATTAATTGCGAGCGTAGTCAAGGGATTTTCGCTTAATCCGTTTGACCCGGGAACGTCTGAATCAGCGACTCTGCATTTCAAGAAAATTCCAGTACTGGAACAATAGAAAATTGTAAAATAATCTTGTTAAGCTATTCGACTTGACGCATAGATACTACTACTACTACTACTACTACTACACACACACACACACACACACACATATATATAGATATATATATACCCAAGGGATCCAAAATATTGGCATCGAAGACTCCCAAGGGAATAGAATAGTAGAGCAAACTCAAGTACTGAAAATTTGGGAGAATTATATTACGGAACTACACGATCGACCTAACCGACCGGAAACCCTAGAAGTCGAACCTGAAGAGGAAGTAGATGCAGACGAGAAGGGCCCATATATTTTGCAAAGTGAAG
>Ga0268261_10002291_pt1 | contig 13671 bp, 9 predicted proteins | sample TergutNc150P1_FD_190353 | JGI IMG/M metagenome (GOLD analysis project Ga0268261, IMG submission 190353) | Nasutitermes corniger P1 segment gut microbial community from laboratory colony in Florida, USA - Nc150 P1 (SPAdes) (version 2) | ecosystem: Host-associated > Arthropoda: Insects > Digestive... | reverse complement strand
CCGACTGTGCTGCGTCGTTGTGTGTGATCTAGAAACATCAAGAATGGGTGCTCCATATATATATATATATATATATATATGACATTAGTAGCCTAAGGGTTAATGATTTAACCCTTATCCTGCTAACATGGAGAAAATGGTGAGCTCCTAATAATGCCAGCAAATAGCAGATGGGATTTAATTCAGTTTTTTAAGGGTTAATATTTTCTCCATAACATGCAATCACCCTGTTCACTCCTAGTCTGATTGTCGCTGCTCGTTGCTCGTTCCAGTCATTGTCTCCAAGACACTGACGCTGCATTTAATCCACGACCCTCGGTCAACTTCCAAAACCTCATGGTCCTCTCCTTCGACTCAGACTCAGATTCATCAACTTCTTCAACGGTGCTTTGCCTTAACTTCGGTAAGTTGGTCGAGCTTGAACTCCTGGTGATGGCAGTCTAGCAACTCGAAGACATCTGCAGCATCGTACATACGAATTGGCGCGCTTGGCGTAATGCGCTGGGTCTGAGGGCAAACGACTAAGTGTGGAACGGCGTACGTCGGGGGACCGCTGTATTAATTCTGGCATATCTTAGCTTCAGTGCCCTAAGGGGGCGGCCAGATCGCACATTTCTGGCGAAGCCCAGGGTAGACAGCAATGCGACCTGTCGTAAAATGTTCATTTCTTAAGATCGTATGTTATTCCTGCCACTAAGTAATACTCATGTGTTGCTGGATTTACTCGTTATTGCTGAAAAGGTGTGGCCAATAAACGACCTCTTAATTCAAGTCAGTTTATTTTTACAACTTTCAGTGACAATGATTTTGGTTATTTTGTTTCCTCATTCCAACCAAGGCAACCCTGAAGTAGGTTATATATACATATATACATGACACTCACATGGCTAATCATAAATAGAGGCCTCGCACATCAACACAAGGTTGGCAGAACAGAGACTATGGCACTCGGACCCATCAGTACAGGGTTTCCTGTGATGAAATAACCATATTATGAGTTGATGGTCAAGAATTTCATGTTGGAATGCTACCCATAGACCGAAAAGTGACTCACATTTACTTTGGTTTTCTAGGTACCTCCTAAAGAATGCCAGCACAGTAATTTCAAATAAATCGTGGTCATTTCATTCTTAAACCCTTCCAATTCAAAGTACATAACTGTAAGTCCTCTGTACCTGTCTGTCCACAAACCCACTGTACCAGCAGAAAGGCCAGCTGTTAACTGCCAACCAAACATTAGATCTCAGCGTTCCAGGTGGGACAAACAGACAGACAGACCATCATTCTATAACATGCGTCCATGTGCAATTATGACACATATTGAATTCATCTTGCTTTCTTATCTATATGGATTTGAAGACTCTAACATGAAAATATAAGCTCTTTTTTTTGCTGATGACCACAACCATTTTACAACCACATTATTATAATTATTTTTATTATTATTATCATCATTACTATTATTATTATTATTACCTTTTCATTATATATGTATATAAAAACTTTTCATCTATTACTCAGACACTCACGCACTTAAACTATGATGCTCCCACAAATTGCCAAGTTGGGGCTGCCACAGGCATGACTGTAGGAGTGAAAATATGGTAGGCCAGAGGTTGCTGACAACATAAAACACCCCACACAAGCTTTGGTTGAGCATAAAAACAACATTTTAGATAACAATCTTAGCTTATATCACATAAGACCAGGATGATACAATCTCACACAAAATATGGTTATGAGTTAGGAGATCTCAGATGGCTATGACTTCAATTCTGGGCAGAAGTGGAAATTGCTCTCTACACTGCTATCACAGACAAATAGTGGCCTCATCCAGCAGACTCTTGAACAATCATTAGTATCTTCTGTCTTGGAATAATGTGGCCAAAGCATGAAGATGAAAATGATTGTACTTCTGCATTCACAAAACAAATACTGTGTATGATACACAAGCACAGAGATAACTGTACATTTACATTTGAAGATAAATGTATTATGTATTCATGCATTTTATACAACTATTTTGATAGATATCATAGGCGTTTCATTTCGCATACAAAATGCCTAAACCAATCCAGAGCACATTGCTACAATTTATGTTCCATAACATAAATGAATGATATCAGTGTGCAGGAGCAATGTAGAGAGAGAGATGTGTATTGTTTCTGAGAGCACATTAATTCCTTGTTGTAACTGCTGAGTGATAAAAAAAAAACTTTTGGTTACTGCAGTGTGATCTGCTCCCCTAGTAAATTACAACCCAAAAGATGTAACTCCAAGAAAATGTACTGATGCTGCAATCAATTAATTATTTATAACTGCATGAAACAGACGTGTTGATTGTACATATGTTTCATATTATTAAAAACTCAGGACACAAATGGAAAAACAGACAGTACAAAACAAAGAAAGTAGGGAACATATTGTGTCAGAATTAAAGGCTAAACTAGCATCCAGTGGCAATCAAACAATAACTTCCAGGACAAAGGATTTTTACATTTAAAAAAATACAGGAGTGACAGGCAATGAAATTCATAATAAGGGGCCAAAGATGAGCAATGAAGAGACTACTGCATGACTAGGGATGGACATGACTAACAGAAGGATTTATGACAGAAACTTTGCTGGGATTCCAAAATGATTTCTCTCCAGACACATTCAGGGTACAAGAGAAAACCAGAGTTGTCTAACAAACTGTATTTCTGAAGAAAACAGGCATGGAAGTGACAGACGAGATCTCACTACAAGGCACCAATTAATTTATTTTAACATAATTTGGTCAGGTAACTATGGTGTTACAATGTTTCATAGAGCATAGTACAATCCTGTGGCATTCTTAACTACAAATACTTTAAAATTGTGTCACAAAACATGGTTGACTGAGCACATCATTACTCTGACAGTGTGGAGACTGAATGGCTGAGAAATATCAGGCAGTCGGAGCTTTGTGATCAGGAGGCAAGCACTTTAATCTTTCTGTTTAGTTTATTATTTAGCAACACTTCTCATTTGCGCTGGATGTGCGGTAGTGGCTGTTTATAATGAAGTGGGGAAGATGTGACTGGAAATAACTGTAACTTTTACAATACTTTCCCAGCAGTTGTTTGGAGGGCCTGTGAAAAACCATGAAAACGTTATACTAGCCAGTTTCTGGGTTGGGAACTGAAGTCAGGAAGCAGAAGGAATACTACCACCATATCACAGGAAGGAAATGATGATAGGGTGGCAACCCCACATGGTTCTTGCCTAAGGGTGGCACCAACAAAATCCTGACCTGCCACCCCTACACTAGGTGGCAGTGTCTCTTGTTGCACACGCTTGAGCATTAGTACACTATATCAACTTAAGCTGAAAAGAAGAACAAGTGTGTGGCTATGTATGTGTATTGCAACTAGTGTGGAGAAAAATGTGCCATCACACAAGGACACTTGAATGCACTCTTCAAAAACTAATTCTGTGGTAAAGGCTCTTCTGAGGTAACATAAATTGTATTTTGCTAGACAACAAATCCCTTGCCTTTTTGAAATTCGAATTTTCATCACTATATTAAAAAAAAACCCCATCAATGGATGCTACTCACACTCTGCATCCATTCTCACAACTTATTTTACAAGAGTAATTTTAATATTATCTTTCCATATACACTAGTTCTTCCAAGTTATCCATTATCTTGAGATTTTCCTACAAAAATTGTGTAAAACATTGTGTTTTTCCAGTATGTGCTGTATACCTATGTCAAACCTCTTTACTTAAAACACTGATGATATAATGTGATAATACAAACTGTAATGTTCCTCATCATGATCATTCCTCCCTTCTGTTGTAATATGATTCTCTTATTCTTCTCAGTGCTTTGTTATGAAATGTCTTCAATTTATGGATGTCTCTCACAGTGTGTGACCAAGTTTCATACCAATAAAAACAACCAGTAATTTATGCTATCACATATTTGAATCTACAGAAATAAGATAAGAAGACAAATTAATTAACCATAAAATAAACAAGCTTTGATTAGTTGCAGGTTGTTTAGAGTGCATTCACATGTCCGTCTTGCACACACACTGCCTGTGTTGTGGTCACATTTATGTTCTGACCATACCACAGAGCCACACTTCTGAAATGAAGAGAATCTGGTCTTATTTAAACATATGGTCACACCAGCAAACTGTAAAGCATCTAAAAACTACAGCACATCCTAGCCATTAAAAAAAAGAAAAAAGAAAAGAAAACAACTTTAGAAAAAAAACTTTGGACACACATAACTGACTGCAATAACAAAACTTACCTCTGTCTAAATACATAAAAATTGGAATATCAAAGACTGTGACAGCCAGTTTCCAGTGCAGCCACACAGCTACAGTCTTTTGTATTAAAACTTACTTGTACTTCAGCTACTTCACACATGAAGTAAAAACATAGTCTTCCTGCTACCAAAAATAGGAAAGCTTCAGTTTTGGAATGCACATGGTGACACCCACTCCTGCGGGAATGTCTGAGCTGGATCAACTGTGGTCTGCAGGACCAAAAGAGTTCTGAAAGCACTCACATTCTGAACGTTGCTGCCTGTCAAGTTGCAATTACAATCACCACACCGACATATGTCAAGTAGTTGCTGTGTCGTCATTTTCCATTTTTCTAGAAAAATAGCTTTATAAAAGTTGCTTATTTCACGTATCTATCACCATACAAAATTTCAAGACCCTGCATAAAATGGCGCTAGTGTTTTCCCACCTCATAAGTTCTCAGGGCCGCCACATTAATACTGTTTAAAGGTAACAAGACTGAAATGTCTATAGCAGTATATCATTCTCAAAAATTGCATTTACTGTACGACACACTTCAGCATGAAATTTCATTTTCTGAGAGAAGGTTTCTGCTGCCTGCAGCCTGAACAGTGAAGGGGCGTCCCTGGGACTCAACTCCATTTGTCACAACATGGGAAGGTGTCATGTTCACATTAACATATGGTAGGGGCTGCTGTGTCAAAGCTGCAGGGTCCAAGGACAAGCTGGCCTTCAGCTTGTTGTGCTTTGGGTGGTTGTTGTTATTGTTGTTGTTGTTGTTGCTGTTGGGTGGTCCCTTGTCTAGACTCACCAAAGTGCCAACCGTTGCTAGTCCATCTAAAATACAAAAACATTAAATTCGTACAATACATGAGCACAGTTCAATCAAATATAAATGTCCGTCTGAATTTTGTTGAGCAAAATTAATTTTGATCCAAGCCAGTCAGTTATACTCCTCCAAATCATATACAACTCAAACTGAACTTTGCTGACCTCAAAACTCGCTTTGTGTAAAGAACTGGTATATCAGAGGTTCACAAATTTGAAATATCAAGGTGCCACCTCAAAAATCCAGGCATCAGGATGCATGAATATTAGGCACCTCCAAACAAAATCTAGTTGCCCAAGTGAATGGGTGACCAGGATTTGCACACCCTTATGGCATATAGTAACAAATATACATCTTAATATCTGTACTGGTAATTGGTTTTCTAACAACAAGCAATGAATGATCAGTGCCACAGATAAATATAAAATTTCAAAGATTAGATTGGTATATTTTGCAGTCTTAAAATTGGAGGGTACATTTACATACTTGAGTCCTTTCTTGCAGCTGATTAAGTAGGTAAATTCTGTAACTCCCTAACTAATTTGGTGACTGACTGTCTGAGTCTCTGGCTGCAACTTTCCATGTTTTGACACTGATAATACCAAAGTTGAACACTGGGCATAATCCTCAGCCATGACTCACCATCTCATAAATTCCAAACATATTTTCATAGGATTCACCTTAATTTTACACTTCATCTCTTTCTCAGTATTCCAAGAGTCTATTTTCTAGCAATATTCCAAACAAAACTGTATATGAATTGCAAGTTTCTCCTGTATAGGTACATGTTCAGCCCATTATGAATGCCCCTAAAAATGCCGGTGACCAAGTTCAGTTCATCACTTTGTTTACCTGTGCTGCCAGAGCTGTTTGACAATGCCTCTTCCAGCAGTGGCTGTGTGGACCTGGACTCCGGCAAAACAGAGCTTGTCTCTTGGTCTGATGTTGAGTTAGCAGGCAGCAGCTTGGCCACACTACTTGTTGAGGGAGACGAAGGCAGTTCCCGAGCTCCAGGCCCCAGGAGGGGCACAAGATATTCAGTGGTTTGCTGTACTTGCAGGCATGAATTGTTATTTGCAGCAGGGCGCATGATGGTAGCATCACGCTCAGCAGAAGGGGGCCGGTGGAACACGGGCAACCTCGCATTTATTACATCAGGATCCTGTATCATCATGCTAACATGTTCAACGATTTCAACAAGGCAACAAAGCCAGGTTCTGAGGCTGGAGAAAGTGAGCTTGTGTCTTGTAAAGTTCTGTCAGGTGGCTATTGATATATCAAACTACTTTATAAATTCATAGGATTCTTACAGTAAGCTGGTGATTGTGGAAGAAAACTGTGTATAAATGAATAAAATTATTTTTTAATTAATAGATCAATGCATAAATAAACAAATGCCTGCAAGCAGAAATAATTATTAATACTCCAAACTTTATTTAATATGTGCAATTAATACTGTGTGATCAAAAAGCATAATACATTTTATGTTCCACATAACAGTTTATATCTTGCAAGGTATAAAAAGGTTTCAGATACTCTTATTTATCATAATCTGACATTCATGTTATCATCTTCCTCCTTATAAAATCTGGACATTCCTTCTCCTCTGACATTATGAATTTACTTGTTATTGAATTTTGTGTGTTACGGATATTTTCATACACTAAAATAATAGTTTCATCATCATCATCATCATCACCACCACCACCACCACCACCGTTATCGTCATTATTATTATTATTATTAGTAGTAGTAGTAGTAGTAGTAGTAGTAGTAGTAGTAGTATTAGTATTATTAGGTTGTAATTTTAGCAAACCTCAAAGTCACTCTGTCATAGTCAGTTCTTGTTAACTATTTACATCCTCATATAACCTGGCAATTATCACAGCTGGTCAGAACTTATCTTAACAGTAGAATCACACAGGCTGGTTTAATGTTTCTTTGTTATTACATAAATATTATGTATGACATGTCCATTATTTGAGGTATATTTGATAAGTGGTACAGGGTATCTAAATTAACACAGACCACCTCATAGAATCTACATTAACAGTCTGTATTATGCATGTAAATTATTTTGTCTGACAACTCACATCACTAGTTTGCTCAGACCACTTTGCATGATGGCACACAAAGCAGCACTCATGGCTAGTCCCATTTTTCATCAGTTGAGGTCTAAACCTTTCAGTTTGCATATTCCCGTTAGTACAAAATTTTTACACACCACGTTTACAAAAGGTGCCGGAAATATTTTCCTTTGGCTCACAGACAAGCATCAAATCAAATAAACATGCTGTTCACCGCTTATCAAATTTTACAAGTTAAGTGAGGTAATGGAAAGTCAATAGCTACAGCTGTCAGGTAGAATAATGTCCCTTTACATTATAAATCTACAACCTTTAAAGACGCCACTGAAAAAACCTTCAAACCCCAGCATGTTTGGCTTCTTCTGCAAATACTATTAACAACTGAGTAAAGTTCTTGTCTGAACATTTCTGACACTGTGCCCCAGATAATTCTTTAAGATTGCTGTTGTGTGTGCATGTGTGTTTATATGTCTGTTGTGTGTGCATGTGTGTTTATGTGTCTGTTGTGTGTGCATGTGTGTTTATGTATCTGTTGTGTGTGCATGTGTGTTTATGTGTCTGTTGTGTGTGCATGTGTGTTTATGTGTCTGTTGTGTGTGCATGTGTGTTTATGTGTCTGTTGTGTGTGCATGTGTGTTTGTGTGTCTGTTGTGTGTACATGTGTGTTTATGTGTCTGTTGTGTGTGCATGTGTGTTTATGTGTCTGTTGTGTGTGCATGTGTGTTTATGTGTCTGTTGTGTGTGCATGTGTGTTTATGTATCTGTTGTGTGTGCATGTGTGTTTATGCGTCTGTTGTGTGTACATGTGTGTTTGTGTGTCTGTTGTGTGTACATGTGTGTTTATATGTCTGTTGTGTGTGCATGTGTGTTTATGTGTCTGTTGTGTGTGCATGTGTGTTTATGTGTCAGTTGTGTGTGCATGTGTGTTTATGTATCTGTTGTGTGTGCATGTGTGTTTATGTATCTGTTGTGTGTGCATGTGTGTTTATGTGTCTGTTGTGTGTGCATGTGTGTTTATGTGTCTGTTGATTTATAAATGTTGTCTCTGAAACATTCCCACATACAATGGTCAAGTATAGAAACAGGCAGAGCATGAAGAGTTTATTCAGTCCCAAAAAGTGTTAAGAAATATGGCCTTAAAGTAAAGGTTATGCCATCTTGCTGGAAGACCCTGTATTAATTCTTCTCATTACTTACATTTTCAAAAATGCTGCAAGAATTTGTCCACTATATCTTTCTGAATTTATTTACCTTAAAAAAAATAGATGCAATTGATTTTATTGCACTGGCAACACACCACACTTCCACATTATTGTAAGGTAATGGCATGGATTAACTGCCAAATTGAACCTATTAGTTAAGAGTATTTAAATGACTGTTTCAGTGATCTCATCTGTAAAATAAGTCAGCAATGGATCAACTTCACTACTACACACTGCTTCATAAAGCTGAATACAATAACATATCATTACAAAAAACATTCCCATAGGAAAGCTTCCACATATGTTCCAGCATTATCTATTTTTTGTTATAAAAGAACATGTATTCACCTTTCCTTCTTCTCGAACAAAGAAACTGCCTGAAACTTTTTACCTATTGAAATATTTTCAATTTCAAAAGAAACTAAAACCAGGAAACAAACTAATAAATATACTACAGGCTGGAGAGTCCAGGGATCGAAACCAGGAAGGAAGAGCATTTTGGGCACCAGTCCATACCAACCCTGGGGCCCAACCAGCCTCCTATACCATGGGTATGTGTCATTCCTGGGGGTAAAGGAACCTCAGTGTGGCGTTAAACACACAACTCCCTCCAGCACTGAGGTTGAAGGAAGTAGAGTTATACCTGTTCTGCCCCTGTGGGCCTTCATGTCCTGTTATAGGGTGAACTTAATGTCTTATTTGTTCTTTGATTTCTTCCTTATTTTGTTTTTGACAATAAACACCCTCTGCATTATTCTACCTAATATTTATGAACAACAGTTTTATTTTTGTTCCTTTTGTGTTACTTCCCATCTCATAGTAGAACAAACAACATAGAAAATACAATATCAACAACAACAACAATATAAATGCCCTGGTTTCGATTCCAAACATCACCACTAAGGTGAAACTCACAGACTAGGATATTAAAATCTGTCAGCATATTGCTCGCATATCATCTGAAGATGGGAGTATACCAAAAACACCTCACATAATTGACAAAGTCAAAAATAATATTAGTATCATGAATGAAATATCATCACATATCTGCAGAGACTTTTAGAAGTTTTTAGCTTGTCACTTACTTGCAAGCAGTATCCCAGCCGTTCTAGGATGATGCTGAAGCTGGGACGCTCATCTGGATTTGGGTGCCAGCAGTGTGTCATGATCCCATATATGGGTCCAGGGCAGTGACTGGGGCACTCAAGGCGCCCTCCCCTCCGCACCAGTTCCATCACTTCCGTGTTGGCACAACCAGGATAAGGCATGTAGCCAAGTGACATAACTTCCCATAGTAGAATGCCGTATGACCTGACACACAGAGAAGTCTTTTTCACATCGAGCCCACAGGCACACAGAGAGGATATAATTTTAACTGGTGTAAAACAAAGAGCTTGTAATTACCAGACATCAGTTTTTGATGTGAAGATACCATCCAGAAATGCTTCAGGTGGCATCCATTTTATAGGAAGTATTGTTGTGCCTCCTTTCCGGTAATAGTCACCCCTGAAAGCAAGAAAGCCTACACTCAGACATAACAGAGAGAACACATAGCTGTAACTAACAGTGCAACACACTTTGGACTGAACATTTAATTCCACAATATGAGAAAAGAATTTTATTACCATCCCATAGTAAATTCCACAGAAACATGCATAACACCTGTCAAGAGCATATATATATATATATATATATATATATATATATATATATATAATGCATAATGTCTTTACCATTAAAAGTACATTCATATTTAATTAGCCCTGTTTCAATTGAGTTTCAAACATCCTCAGGGGTAAGACTTGGTATTTTCATGCTTGGTAAAAACTAGATTACTTAGTTATTAAGGTATCTTATTATTACATAAATTAATATCTAACACATATTACAAAGCAGTACATATTAGTATACATTAGAGAGAAATAAATTTTAAATTTATAAAACGTAATGAATGCTCTTCAGACTCATAATAGCATTAACTGTAAGTATGCCATGAAACTGAATTATGGTCATGTTAATTTGTGGTATAATTTGCCACTCAACTGATCTTCATTCAGTACTGAAAACTGTGAAGATGTGGTTTCTGTAAATTATGTAATATTCTTTGTCACTAGCAATTTATTTTGGCCTACTTGACACCCAGTAGATGAAATGCCTATATGAACATGTAATTATGTATATCGGTAAGTAATAACTAACTCTATGGAGCACAGGTCTTCCTGAGAAGCTAACAGGTCCTCAGCTGGACAAGAATTTCCCTGCATTTTATGGAACCCAAAGTTAAATCACTGCACTCACCAGCACCTGCCACCTGTTCCTATCCTGAGCCAGAGCAATTCATTCCATGCCTCCTCATCCCACTCCTTAAAAATTTATTTTAATATTATCCTCCTATCTATGCCTAGGTCTTTCAAGTGGCCTCTTTCCATCGGTCTCCCCACCAAAACCCTGTATGTGCCTCTCCCCTCCCCTGTATATGTCTCATGTCACGCCCATCTCATCTCTCTTAATTCCAGCAACTGAATAATATTTGGTCAGAAGTAGGCCTATACAGCATAAAGTTCCTCATTGTGCAGTCTTCTGCACTCCCCTATTACCTCATCCCTCTTAGGTCCAAATATCTTCCTCAGCACCCCGTTTTTGAACACTTTCAGCCTATGTTCCTTCCTCAGTGTGACAGACCAAGCCTCACACCCATACACAACATATTAGTATGTAATGTTGTGCCAATGTAAAGGCACATTGTAAGTTTCATAATTTCATAAAGGTTTAGAAGATAATGATATCACAGGCTGGGTTCTGAGATATAAAATCCATTCCCAGGGCCTAACACTGTGTGGTGGAGATGACTTCCTCATGTCATAATATGACATGAAGGACTGTAACACATAATATGTGTTACAGTCCTTCAATATATAATATGCATGGAGATTAACAAACCATTCAGGCACAGAGTTCATAAAAAAATGTTTAGTCAACATGGAAGATGTGAGTTGTGCAGCTGTGCTGACAATGTTGTACTGTGATGAGAAACTATAAATATGTCTACAAATGCAACATTACACATACATTTAAATATGAGGTTTGAGGTTCTCTTTGCTGTAAATATTCATGCTGTGGTGTATCAGAACTTTGACACTGCTGTAGTCTGCAGTATGATCATCTAAAATTCTGGTAACAACCTACCAGTCTGTAATACCATAAGACCACAACATGAACACTTTGTATGTATGTTAAAAATTGTGAACGTATTAAAGGAGTGATATTTTGATATTAGCTCTAGCATACTGCCAGTAGAGGTAATACATACTAGTTAACATTACCACATATGGAGCACTAACTTGTATAAGTATAATAATAACTTGTATAGTATGGTATGGTCAAATTAATTATGTGTGACTGAATGACTTGTGTTGTTACTGTTGTTTCTCTACTGTCAAGGGAAAATTCAAGAATGCGATATACATATGAGGGAATTGGGAATGCTGTGCTTTTGATTCTTGTGTTTTATAGGATTTATTATAAATGTATATAGGATATAATTATTGTATGTCTATATTATATTTGCATTATGACAAGTTCTATATCCTATGGGTTGTACTGACCTTGTATGGGTTAACAGAATGCATAATAAATTAATGAATGAATAAGCATTGTGCTACAGGCTCTCTCTGTAGATGGAAATGTTTCACTGTAAGTGTACGTTTCAAATTCTTCCCTGAATTCTCATTCAAACAGTTTTGCAGAAAACAGAGTATGGTGTCACATTAGACATACACTCTGCTCTGGACTTGTACGTACACAAACATTCTCGCCACTTTTATCACACTCACTTGTATAAGGATATTCCTCAATTTTACAAATCTGCTGGTACAAGTTGCAGTGGCAGAACTAGCCAATAACAGCTTTTCTTTCTGTGTTCAGTACAGTGTGGTTCTTCTACACTCTTTCATACAGTTGCTTGTTAGAATAGACAATGGACACAGATACACTTAAAGTGCCTCTCTCAGATATGAGTCTTGAAGTAACAACAAATATCACAAAGAATGTGAAGCAGTCATGAATGAATCTCATGGCAGAAGTTCAGAAACACAAAGAAAAATTTGGTAAATAAAACACAATGGCTGGATCAATCTTAACACACAATAGAAAGGACTGGATTATTTAAAAAAAAACAGAATTACAAACAGTAGAAATTATATTTCTAAAAAGGACTGAAACATATGCTGTTGCAGAATAAACTGGAATATTTTAGCGCCATTAATTCCTAAAAATGTTATTGAATTTATTCAACAAATGAAGTTAGAACTGTGTTGACTGAAAATATGAAAAAAATACTGTTATTGTACAGACATGAATGATATGTTCTGTAGAGAGAAACAGGAGGAATGATGAATACATACAATTTGGGTGACCTGGTAACAACTATCTCAAAATTAAATTTCTGTAATGATAAATTTATTTATTTTTTATTTGCAGAAGGCCTGGTCATAAATACACTGAAAGAATGGTTGGTGGATCACTGCATAAATTGCTATATTTTGATTGTGTTGACAGATCGATATTCACCTAAACATTTGCAAAACTATAAGGAAATTATGTTTTACACACAAAACGCAGTTATAAAATAAAACTTTGGTGACCAAACGATCAGCATGGCTGATTTATATAGAAAAGAATAGGCTGTTGCAATCTTCCTTCCACACGATGGACCAAACACAACTGTTCCTCATCTAAGAATTGTTTCAAGATAAGGAAGAGGTGTACCTGTATATGTCTCTAGCCATGCCAAAGTCAGCAATCTTCACAACCCTGCCTGGCCCCTTTGTGGTGAGCAAACAGTTTCGGGCTGCTATGTCCCGGTGGATGAAGTGGCTCTGCTCCAAGTACCTGCAGCCTTTTGCCACGTCCATGGCACACATCAGCAAGTCTTTCATCGTGAGTGGAGATGGTTGCTTCTGAATCACACATATTGACGTGTCCAATGTTAATGTGTGACTGTGGATTAACAAATAAACTAAACTAAACTAAACATGATGCCCATGTCATTTCCCATGGTCAGTGTAAATACTGTATTTGTATTATTGCAGTCTGTCTTTCTTTTGGAAATTTTATGGCTCCTCACATGTGGACTGTCCTACAGCCTATAATTTTATGGCTCCTCACATGTGGACTGTCCTACAGCCTATAATTTTATGGCTCCTCACATGTGGACTGTCCTACAGCCTATAATTTTATGGCTCCTCACATGTGGACTGTCCTACAGCCTA
>Ga0268261_10002290_pt1 | contig 13673 bp, 7 predicted proteins | sample TergutNc150P1_FD_190353 | JGI IMG/M metagenome (GOLD analysis project Ga0268261, IMG submission 190353) | Nasutitermes corniger P1 segment gut microbial community from laboratory colony in Florida, USA - Nc150 P1 (SPAdes) (version 2) | ecosystem: Host-associated > Arthropoda: Insects > Digestive... | reverse complement strand
GGTCGGGCCGGCCGGCTGGCCGGCCCGACCACGAACACAGCACGGCTATCACCGCGATACGAACGTAAAACCAGAGGCTGCTACTGCAGTCATTGAGCTCCTGATGGTGGGCGGGAGAAAGCCCGAAACATGTTGAGCTGTAAATAAACTGGAAAACTGTTGCATCTGGCTGGTGATTTATTTGAATTGTACGATGATGCACGGACTTACAAACCCAAAATTAATAAATACCAAATTACATTGGTAACTGTTCCTTACCATGACATCTAAAACATGTTCATTACAAAAATAACACACAAAGTAAACCACTATAATACACACAAATACCACACACTCGGTTCACTACCTAGATACTAGCCAAGTGCCATTAACATTCATTCACTACCCCATGGCCTCTTTTGTCCCTTGTTTCTTTATTCTCACACCAACCCATGTGTTAATTTTATCTAGCTGAGTGCTGCCATCTGCTTGTGCTATGTTCTATCATATGCTCAACATGTAACTCTTTCTTCAATCCCAGGCTGTACCTCACAGAAGACACACAACCCAGTAACAACTGTTGCCATGGCAACTGGGATCTGACACACTCCATCATTCACACAAGGGTATTATACACTGAATCAGTTTACAAGGAAGCATATGATTACAGACAGCCACTAATTTCTTAGGAACATAAATTCACCAAAGTTCAGAGTCAAAAAGATCTTTTCAATGTTACTTTAATCCTCTGAGGCATTACATATATTTAAATTACATTTAGAAATAAGTTCTCATCATCTTGCAGAAAACACAGTCCATCTCCTTTACGCAGACCAACCAGTTGTTGCTCATGGAAATAATCAATCACTGTTGAACATCACACAAAAGACATAAATGAATTAGGACATAATGCAGTGTTCTTTGAGAGTTAATGCAGGTAGTATATGCAGTAGCTAACTGCATGCTTTAAGGGGTGAATCTCCTTCCTGTTACTGGCTGAAGCTTCAGCTTTGACACACAGCCAAATACTTTCATTCCAGAAGAGGTTCCTCCTCACACCTATATACCAACACACACAGTTTCATTTCCAAAAGTCTGGCATCTTCATCAGCACCACTATGAGGATATCAAACCCCACCCATGAAAATCATGTTTGTACCTTGCACTGACTACGTGGAACTGTGAGACCATCAATTATAAATATTGGTATGGCCAGAGGCAGTATACAAATTCCTTATATAATTCTCTACCTGGCTTCCTTTTTGGAACACCTGTTGTACTTCCAGTAACAACACTAAAACAAGCCAGGAGATGCACTTACAGCCCTTGCAATACTTACCGTTTGCTATTCTTCATTCACTGGCACTTCAAAATACTCTTATTTCTGCAACAAAGTTATTAAGAACCCTAATGAAAGTAGGTTGCCAACACAGATTGTGACAGCAACTGAAGTGGTTGCCAGTGTGGATATTAAAAGTCTCTGTAATATGCAAATTGAACGCCTACACTTGGTCCATCATTTTTCTTCCTACTGTCATTAAACAGCAGTCATGACACATGTTTCTGTCATTAAAATGAAACCTCATGGCTTAACCTCTACGCATGTTGGTAGCTGTGACCAGAGTTTGCCACTACTATAAAAACTCGAAGTCTAAATTTAGTTGATCATATTCTGTGTTTTTATCTATGTTGGCTGTTATTAACATTATAACAACAGGTCTAAAGTTGGTAGATTCTGATTGGTGTTTTTTTATCTATACTGGCAACTAAGTTTCTGTGACTACCTGTGTTTTCAATCTTGATGTAATATGGTACAAATCCAATACAATGCAAGTAGAGAGGAAGGCACAAATGAAGGTATATATTACAGTGTTCACTCACAAATACTGCTGTTGTTAGAGAAGCAGGACTATTTAAGTTTTAAAAAATCAACTCAAAGTCTTTTATAGCAAATACAACCATCCCTTTTTCTGTGTAAATGTGATAACATTCTTGCATAAATCAGTATTCTGAGTTGTCCCAGAATACTATACTGTATGTCATGACTGGCAGGAAATATGAAAAGTATCAGCTCTTTATTATCTAGAAATCTGAGACATCTCACTGTATAGGTTGTTTGACAAAGGCAGAATGAGTTCTATGCAACATTTCCAATTTTGAAGATTAAAAATTTACAGACCAGGGAATTTTGCTGCTTTTTCTTCTTTTATACATTGTTCATTGCGGCTAGTTTGTATTTTCACAATAATTAAAAATTTTACAAACTCTGCTTCATAGAATTCTAGTCAACCCACCGGCTATTCTGTAGTGGCTGAAAGGATACGGTTTATTTGCCTACATGCAACAGAAAAAGAAACAAACAAAGTCAAGAGTTTTGTGTAACTATATCATACACACATTTTCACGAGTCTTTTATTTCATTGTGATTGCTGTAGTCTTTCGTCCCGTGCGAATGCGATTTGTAAGGTTCATTGTAAACCACCTACTCTACAATTAGCGAGTTCAGTCACTGTAACACAGCGAGTTATAAGTTATGTATGGTATGAAATACTTTATCAGGTTCTACTGCTAATAAATCTACTATTTGGATAATTTGCTTTCCGTAGTATACCATCTCCCTGTCGCAAAATTATGTTTTCGACCACTAGTACCAATTTTGCACAATACTTGGAGCTACGAACAATAAAATGTACAAAATATTAACCAATTACGACATCATGAAGATGTTTATTTACATTTACCTCTTACAAAATGCGATTCTGTCGACGTTATCCCACACGTACATAGACCAGCTTATATACCATTCCTTTCCACACTCTTCCTAAGAGGGACACAATCGAAAGAACTGTATCGAATAATTCGATTACTGTGGACTATCAAGGAATTAAAATTTTGGAAGACGAAAGAAAGTTAATTATATGCTTGTCACTTTGCAGTAGAAACCTCCTATGATTATATTCATTTCAGTGATTCGAAGTACTGTATAATTACACATCCATGCAAAACTGAGCATACGGAGCTACCCGATTTACAAGGCTGTGGAAAATAGGAAACGACGAAGTAAATTAGCCATAGCAAGACCCACTACTGTATGCTAACAAAATCTACTGTGATCACCAGTGGTCGCTTGCGACCTGCAGTAACCGCTACTACTATTACAAACCCACGAAGTTACCCCAAACTGCACGGAGTCGGGACGTAGTTTGGTTTGGTTTACTTGAGATGCCATTCACCATCCGATTTAAGGTGCCCTCAACCCAGCAATGCCAGGAAGACACATTCGTACTTCGTGCTGGTTTCAAAAGCCAGCTATGGCGACTGGTTTGCCGACGTCCCCTGTAATACATAACCTCTTCAGACTGCTTTGGTGAGGGCCGTAGGCCCAAACAGTTGATCTTGACTTCATTAATGGAATACAACCCAGCATTCAGTTCACCATTGAGAATGAGACAGGTGCCTCCCCTTCCTGAAAATCACCATAATCTGAAAATTTTATGCCTCCAGGGGTCACACTGTGTACAGAGATACAATTCACATCAGTCTTCATTGAGTGCTGCCACCCAACAACATTCACCAATCAAACAGTCTGCGCTATCCAACTTGGCAAACAGCGCCAGAGCCTGCTGTTTGCCACAAAGAGGGCCTCTACACATTCCAGGAAACCTTTCACAAACATGCCCACAGTATCAAACTGAACCATCAAATTGCCAATTACACTTGGCAAGAGGTTACATCACATCAAGAGGACCCCATGTCCATGACTTTCCTGCTCTTAGTTCTGAACACCTACAGCTTCATCAACAGAATGCTACCCAAGCTCAATGTCAAGATGGTAGGCATCCTACCAAGAAGACTTCCTACTGTTTGTGAAGGATGACCTCCATCTTGTAACACTAGCCATAAGCAGCATCCTTTGCAAGTGTAGGAAGGTGCGCATTGGACTGTTGCCACTCCACACCAGTTACACCTGACAGGATCAACCATGCAAGTCAGCCATGGTCATACACAGCAGTGGCTTGTACCATCACATCCTTCAGCACCAACTTCCTGGCAAAGTAGACAGACTATTCCAGGCAATCTGAAATGGAGAGATGGTTTCTCCTTAAACAGCTTGTGCTGCCTCTTCTCCAATTCGAAGAGAAGAATGTCACTTCCTTCTGAGAAAACACACTGGGACCCCCTTCTAATTACAGCCTGAGTCTCACTTCTCAAAATCCATTCTATGTTCTTCTTGTGGTCATTAAAAAAGTTGTTTTGTATCCTCGCAGTTCCTGTGCATCACTGTTGATGCCCAAGGCCAAACTCCATCTCCCTGCCACCTACCACAGTACCTCCTTGCAACCTTCCTACCTTAACACATTCATTTTCTGAAGACTTCAATCCTCAAGATGTAGGTAGTCCATTCCTCCATGTTAACACTTATCCTGCAAATGTGGAGAATATGGTGAGCTCCTAGTAATGCTGGCAAATGGCAGATGGGATTTAATTCGGCATTTAAAGGGTTAATATCCACTGATATGGGTATGTAGCATCACCTACATGCCACATTCTTGCTTGTATTTTCTACATGTATGTGTTTTTACTACTGTCAGCCTGCAAACATCTGACTACAAAGACTGTCTTCCATGTAGAGAAAATATGTGTAGATTAATTTTCTGCGTTGTTCTGCCACAAAATTTGGTAGATACGTACTTGAAACATGCTAAGGGTACCATTCTACCCTGAAGATGAAGGCAAGAGTTCTACGAAAGTAATGGTACTTATCCACTACAGTACATGGCATCACCTTCCACAAGACTAATCTTCATATTTTCTGCTACTAAAAACCTCAGAATCTAGTGTCTTTACGATTTCCTCATTTAACCTGTGTGTCACAAAGTATATACTAGGTGGACATTTTTTCAGTGACACAGGTTGTAGCTTTACAAGTCAGGCAATCCAACGAACAGTCTGCATGTATCAGTGAACAGTACCTGGCACGGAAGTTGGTCGGGATAGCCCTACTGTTGTAGTAACTATGTTACAGTTTAATGATCAAAGAACTGGGGTTCCATTCTAGGCAAGAGCAAGAGATGCTTCTTTACAGCAACCAGATGAGGTCAAAGGCCCAAGCAGCTTCCTATCCAGTGGGTACCACATTTGTCCTGGGTGTAATGCAGATAGAGTCTGATGCAAACCACTCATCATCTACTGCTGTGGTGTCGTCATGGCATGGTGATAAATCAAGGACAGGGATAACACTACCTTTTGCCTTTACCACCCACAACACAGAAACGAAAACTTGCACATACTTTATACAACTTATTCTCCATCTACATACACAGTTTATAAAATGGACTGAACATGTTTAGTGTGTAGCCCTGCAGTGTGATGGAGTCATGGCAAGTCTTGTGATGTAAAATACAAGACAAATGCACCAGTACTTCAGAATCTACAGTACTGACCGCAATACAAAAACACATTACAAAGGTTGCTCCTAATTTCATGTAGAAAAATGTCATATTTTGAGATCATACTGGTTTCTATGATCATGTTGGAATATACGGTCATTCATTTGTTAAACAGACGCGTGTCTTTGTAATGACTTCTTGCTGATAAAGATACAGCCTTCTGGAATGTCATGCCACATGGTGTGGTGGATTTGCAGCCACCATCTTTAAGGGAAATGATGTGCAGAAATGAATACACAGGTTCCTCCCAAACACTGGTGTCTGTCACAAAACAACATCTCACAAGACCACAATGTTAACATTCACAGTCACATAAACCACCTCAAATCTTATATATGAGAACTTCTTTTTTGTCTTAAGACAACTGAGAGAGTGGACTGGACAGGATCATGTTTCACTGTAGTTACTTTTATTGATCTCAAAGTGATAGTTCATAATAATAAACATGACATTACCAACAGTATTCAGGTTAACATACTCACGAAGAAAACTTAATACAATAGTGCAGCCGAGAAATCCTGCTTGCGCCTTAACATTCCACTACCTTCTTCAACAATTTATGATTGTGAATACATAAACCCCTTCTAAGAAGGACTTAGTAATAGTAACTGACAATTTAAAGAACAAGCATATTCAATCGAAAGCACACTTCGCACAGAAAATGAAGCAATTCTCAATTTGCAAGGCAGGGTTATAAGGTATATTTCAATACAGTGGGAAATTGTGTACAAATATACCAACAATGTGTCAAAAGGAAAGTGTGTTCATATAGCAAAGCTAACAAACACTCTTTTCCTTGCACACATGTTTAACCTTAAACCAACACATGGGGCAAAGCTTTCCCACATGAAAGATGTAAATGTTACACAAATGTTAATTTATGAAATCTCCAAACTACAATTTCAAATTAACATCTTGAAGTCCATTATTTGGAATGTAACATATACATCAAGAATTGAACGATTTCCACCCTGTTGTGTGACATCACATTTTCCCATACAAAGGGCAAAGGAAAACAAAATATGCACAAGTTGCTTCAGTAATCAGATCTAACAATGGACAAGAAATAATACTTTAAACCACATTAATTCCTGTTCATTCACTTTAAATGTGTTTGTAACATTAATTCCTGTTCATTCACTTTAAATGTGTTTGTATTCTTCACGAGTGTAATCATGCCCTCACAGAATATTCAACAAACCCACTTCCTTAGTTGCTGCTGCACCAATTATCCAAAAATATTAATGTAGACAAAGCTGAGCTTGCCATAGAAGCCAGTTTGGCAGGAATACCATTTACACCTTGTATTGTGAGCAGCTCTATGAAAGCAATAATTTAGAGATCTGCACTTGACACCAAAGTGAGTCAGTAAAACCTTGAGGACATCAAAATGGTCACCACACCCACTGCAACACCAGTCAAAGTTATTTATGGTTCTCTATTAATGTAGTCAGTATATCAAGACCATGGAGAGAACATCTTTCATCTGTTCCCTCAGCACAGCACCTACTGCAGGAGGTTTATAGCATACAAAGCCTGATATTTTTTTCCTGTAGTTCAACATACTTTATTCCACTTAAGAGTCTTAAATTTGTGCTCTCCAAAGTCTAAGCAGGCCTCACACTTTCTGAAAATATTTCTTAGCAGACAGTGCAGCTCTCATCTCGAAATAGTGGCGGTTTCAATTTGAAAATTGTACTTCAGTTCTTATTTTTATATATATATATATATATATATATATATATATATCCAACAAGATGCACATGTTACAGATTTTATTTTATCTGACAATTGCTCCACATGTTTCGGGCGTCACCATCACCCATCTTCAGGAGGACAAAACAACTGTAACTACAGCATCTGGTAACCGTTACACTGTATTGTTGTCTGCTGCTATCGTGGAAGAGTTCGAATTGATTTGAGTGTGTTGTGGGTGGCGTGTGGCATTTGCCACCCACAACACAATCAATTCCAGCATTTCCACGACAGCAGCAGACAACAATACGGTGTAACGGTTACCAGATGCTGTAGTTACAGTTGTTTTGTGCTCCTGAAGATGGGTGATGGTGATGCCCGAAACACGTGGAGCAATTGTCAGATAAAATAAACTCTGTAACATGTGCATCTTGTTGTATATTAGAATATTATGATGATGCACGGACCCATGAAATATACTTCAGTTCTTGCAAGAAATGCTGATTCTTCACATCAGCTCTTCCAGTGACCCTCAGAAAATAATAATCTCATAAATTAAAATCTGGAGATCTAAGAGGCCTCTATCTGTATGTTACTTGCCGTTTCTCATGATTCTACACACACACACACCCACACACACAAACACACTCCACTTCCAGTCCACATAAAGCAGCTTCAAGAACTGACTGGACACTGTCATAATACCATTATCTGTTATTTTGGCTGTTTACATTCCTACATACCACTTCTTTCTAATGCTGGGTTGTGAATGGGTTGGAGCTATACCTCTGCTTCCCCTCTGTGCCTGCACAGGCATGTCATGGGGTGACCTTTACCTTTTACCTTAACATTCCTACTTACATAAACTACATCTGATCCAAGAAGAACACAACTTTTTGTATTTTATTTGTTCCCAGCACTGAAGCTGTCATCCAAAATTTTCCCACCATTCTGTATAGAGTTATTTTACATGGCAACGTTAACATCGTACATTTGTTTTACAAAAACTTGGTGACATTTTTTCCATGACACACACACATACTTTGTAAAAGCAGAGCAAAGAACACTCTTTAGTCTCTCTCTCTCTCACGCACGCACACATGCGCGTGCACATACACACACACACACACACACACACACCTGGGTGAGCATCTCCTCGTGTTACAACGGCAGTAAGATGATACAACTGATGGCCAAGTCAGACAGCCTAATGGACCTTGTATTTCCCTACGATTATGGAACTGATTAAAGACACACTATGCTGCATGAATGGCAGGATTAACAAATAAAGAAATAAGAAGGTGTGGAAGTGGCCACAGCCAATTTCAGGTACCATCCTGGCATAGCCAAATGACACACAAGCCTCATGTCAAGACAGCACATGCATATCCACGAAGGTAGCAAAGTAGAGTTAAGGTGCACGGGGGATGGCCATGCCAGAGCCCAGATTGACAACTGCCAGTTTCTTATTGTGGAGGCTCAGATACAGCCCCAGAGCAGTCCACGCTAAATTTGTGGTGGACACAGCAGGTCTGGGGTGGGTATGTCTCTGAGCACTACGGTTTGTAACCTGCCAATCATTGCCCCATTGCTCCACACTCATCTACCACCATGGGCTGGTACAATGGGCCAATTTGAGGCCACAGTACCATGGAGGGGAGTGAACCAATGTGGAAAACCATACAAAATTTCTGATACATTCTGCTGATGCAGTAGCTACAAACAGCACGTTCACTGCTGCTAGGTGTGGTCAGTCTAGGGGTCCTTTCAGTGTTGTGTCTGCAGGCCTAGTATACACATCTGTGGTGAGGCTATCAGACCAGGTTTTTCTAGGAATTTAAATTTTAAACCAGTTTTCACTATATTACAAGGACTACTTGAATAAAATAACAAGACTGATCAACACTACAGCACTGATTTTCCAAATATGCTGCAGGCAAAGTGGCAGAGGTTCGATCCAACCAATAGGATCGATCTTCAACTCTTACATGGATGTCGTAAGATATACTCCAAGACCTTACAATCACCCAACTCCCAGGTTCTCCCACCACCTCCAAGCATACTTTGAACCTTAAAAGTAAGGTTTAATATAACAATATCTAGTCATGAGTGACAAGGTTTGCACAGTACATGATACAGATAACACAGACCACATCAACCAGATTCAAACCATTTCACAGTCTGTGTAAATCACACATCCACACCCACATGCATGGTCTCTCTCTCTCTCCCCCCTCTCTTCACCATATGCCAATCAGTGATGTGAACCATACTGCAATTGGGATCATCAGATGCTCACTACAAATTAACTCCACACAGTATTCTACTGGCATACATCCCCTTCATGTAAAGAACAGTGCGTCCAGCTTACAGCAGAACTTATTAATAGAATCCAGACACCCATTCACAAAATGTATATAAACTATCTGTACCACATAGGCTGCTTCTTGAAAATGACACTGACCACCAGACAGTGGACAAGTGCTGCTGCAGACAGACCAATGACGCTGCTTCTTCTATGGCTCTCAGTCATGCAGTGTCCCACGTGACAAAAACCTCTGTGCATGAACTGCAAACTGTGGGCCAGTTACGTATATACAGACTGACCACATCACTGCTCACAATACTGTCAATGGACTGCTCCTTGTACTACGAAGACTCAGGCAGCAGGTTTCTCTTGACTGCTGGTGCATTTTTACCAGAATATACCATCTCACAAGATGCTACTGTTTGCAGAAACCACCATCAGAACCTTATCTCACAGACCAGAAACAGTCTGTGAGGAAAAAACATTACCACTTATGATTAAACACACTGCTGTTCTCCAGCTGTCAGGCAGTAGTAATCACTTTCCATGATGAGGTTAACCAACAGCTACAAATCAGTATGACTGTTCTTTGCCAACAAGCTTTGCAAAATCTGAATGCTATACACAGTCTGTTATACAGAAATATTTGAAAGTGTCCATCAGCTAAACAATGTAGTTTCAGCAACAGACAATGATGTAATTTTCAAAACATGCAACAATTAGCTATGTTGCATTCTCAACCAGGAAAGTGATCACCTTGCAATTTCCTGTGGTTTCCTCAGATCTTCCAGGTCAATGTTAGGACAGTACCCATTTGTCACTTGACAAAGCATATTGGTACACAACATGGTCTTGTAAATAAATTTATGTTACCAATCACATTTAACACAAGAATGTCACTTGTAGCACTCCACACCTACATTACGGTAAATGTACTAAACTGACATTTCATGACAAATGTGTTAAGTACAGTTTGTTTCAATAGAACAGGCTTTTGAAACACAAGGCATTCATAAAACTCCGATTTGCAGCCTATGTTCTGGCACGCACTAGCGTATCTGAATTCAACCTAACTGCAGCAAGTAATGATATTTTTTATAACAATTCACCTGAGAACTGTTTAACACTGCCTCTCAATATTTCAATATAACTGCAATAACAACACTGTTCAAGAGCCAAATGCATTTCAGTAATGACACAAAGCAAAATGTCACGCCACAAATTGCTGGACATTAAACAGGCCAATATGTGACACCTCCTGCTACAATAGTAACGTCACTTACATACCAAAAAGCAAAACTAAACAAAACTTTGAATGACATAATGTAAATGAATCAAAACCATTTATGCATCATCTGATAGCAGTTTAACAGAGAGCAAGCATCATCTCCATTCTTGCTTACAAATTGAAATATTCCCATAAAATAATATCCACAAAACATTCAAAATTATGTATAACCCAAAATTTCAAGAATTTGAGTTTGTTTCTCTATGATGACAATTATTTAACCTATTCATCCACACACTTGTAACAACTCATGTCAGTGATTCACATTCAGTGCAGTGTGCAGTACACACCACTTAGTGGCTGCACAAGGTAAAGTAAACTTTGAAAGAGTACAAAATGTACATCTGTTTCTGCTTATTGATCACCACATTATTTCTGGCAAGAGAAACATAAAGGGAGCAACAAAATGGAAGAACTGGGCAAATATTTGCCCTTATGAGATTTCTGAAGCATTATATTACAATCACTTCCATGCACATGCATCAAAAGTACAGGAGCAAATGCACTCTCTCATGACCAACTAGAATATCAATGGAACAGAGATGTGCAGAAATGTGTTAAAAAGATTTTACATGTAGTACGGTACCACCTAGTCAAAAACTTGATTCAATCTTTGAATCTTGGATGGGTGCAATTTGAATCCCTCGAAGAATACTGAGCAACATTTAATTAGTGTCCTTATATTACATACATACATACATACATACAACAGAGTATCCAAAAATGAATATAAAAAAGTGTCAGATAACTTTAATGGTAACTGAAATTATAAGTTGGTCTTGACAAGAAAACAAATATCAAATGTCTACGTTTTACTCGTTTTCTCTATTTCACAATGGCATTACTTAGATATTGTCAGGGCATCAGTAAACTTTCACCCGTCACCCATTACTCCTTATGATCAACTAAACAAGAAAGCCCCATAAAAAAATCTACAGGTATTTAGTTGGGTGCACAGGCCAGCCAATTCATATGATCAATCCAATGTTCAGGATTGCTTCATTTAAGAGCAAATTAACACTGCACACAGGGTGAGGGGATGCTTTATCTTGTTGCAAGAAAGTATTTTCTAATAACAGGTCAGGATTTTCCTGCAGTGCTGGGAAAAAGAGCTCTTCCAACACTTTGAGACACAAAATTTCAACTTAAAAATCTAACACTTATTCTTGTCAAAACCAGTTCATTATTGCAATTAGCAATAAAGGAACTGGCATTTAGTATATTCATTTACAGACATCATGCATATGTATTTCACGTACGAAAACACATGAACATTCGGTATCCAAGTGCCAGAAATATGTTACATTTCCTTTTAATAATAATAATAATAATAACAATAATAATAATAAATTGGAAGTGTATATTTTCTAACCTGGGGCATTTTAAAGTCCAAACTTTGTGATAAATGTCACTATGCAGAGGGGCAAAAGTAAAATATTGAAAATGCTAGACAAGAAAAACCCAACCAGAAAATGTAGTCAACACAGCCAATGTTGATAAAGCTAAAAACAGCAATGATACAAAGATCTCCTTCCCATCAGTTTCCAAACTTACAATTACGCATTCAAACAGAAAGCTAATTGCTGTTTCGTACTGTTTACCTTGGGTCTTAAATATCATGCTGAAGCAAGCGCAGACATGACTAACTCTTGGCAACATCCATTGGTGCAGGAGATGCAGTAGTGAGTGGTGGAGTCACTGCATGGCTTGCTACCAGAGAACTATTACTGGCAGCTGGCACTGCAGTGACGACAGGAGGGATTGCTGGCTTGATGAAGCGCTCTGATGTTCGGCGGGCACCCTGCCATACCAAAATCACATCAGTTTATACACATTTGACAGACAATACCAATCCTTATGATAAACTCTACAGCCACAGACAGAAGAGAACAGAGACAAACAATAAATTATTTAAAGTTTAAATCCTAGGGTTGGCCAATGTGCTAACAGGCTGTAACCCTAGCAACTAACACATTTCAAAAAGTTACACAGGACCTTGACTTGGGTGGATTCTTTTGAAAAACACAAGCAAAGGTACAAGGCTGATAAAACAACGATTTTAGCCCCTAAGAGGCAGGCTCAATGAAATCGGTCATTCAGTGGTTAGTTATAAACTTCAGGTTCCCTAAAAAGTGGGGAGTTTCATAACTACCCGAGAAACTATCATTCCAAGTTGCCATTTTGATTTCAGCTTCAAACATTGTACTGTTAAAGCAGAGGGTACTTACTGCTATTGGAGGTGCGGGTGGGGAAGATGACACAGGAAGAAACCCTCCTACTGATGGACACGGAACAAGAGGTGTTGGTGCAACTGTGGGTCCACTGGGACCCAACGGCAATGTAGCGTAAGTAGCTTGTCCACAAGCATAGCAACGACCAATGGAAGAACTTGAAGGACCGCCTGGTGTTGAGAAAGTATCACGTGAGGAACCAACCAAGTTTATACCTGTAACAATGCCAAAATCAACAGATGGAACTCACTGTCACTTGAAACTAGAGCACAGCACATCCTAATGTTACATTACAGCACTGCACATCCTAATGTTACATTACAGCACAGCACATCCTAATGTTACATTATAGCACAGCACATCTTAATGTTACATTACAGCACAGCACATCCTAATGTTACATTACAGCACACCACATCCTAATGTTACATTACAGCACACCACATCCGAATGTTACATTACAGCACAGCACATCATAATGTCACATTACAGCACAGCACATCCTAATGTTACATTACAGCACAGCACATCATAATGTCACATTACAGCACAGCACATCCTAATGTTACATTACAGCACTGCACATCCTAATGTTACATTACAGCACAGCACATCCTAATGTTACATTATAGCACAGCACATCTTAATGTTACATTACAGCACAGCACATCCTAATGTTACATTACAGCACAGCACATCCTAATGTTACATTACAGCACACC
>Ga0268261_10002289_pt1 | contig 13674 bp, 11 predicted proteins | sample TergutNc150P1_FD_190353 | JGI IMG/M metagenome (GOLD analysis project Ga0268261, IMG submission 190353) | Nasutitermes corniger P1 segment gut microbial community from laboratory colony in Florida, USA - Nc150 P1 (SPAdes) (version 2) | ecosystem: Host-associated > Arthropoda: Insects >... | reverse complement strand
TGTATCAATTTGATATCTGTATTGAGATTTATAAGAAGTAGGCAGAACCACATGATGTATATCCTAATCTAACACTGTGTAATTTATATAATTGAATACAGTTACTCTGTTTTGATAAATGTATTGTCAAATTGCATTGAGATAATTTTGTATCTTCATACTGTAATGTGTAGTTTATATTTATAATCATTCTTTACCATTAGCAAAAACTCATTCATTTCGTTAAAGTTGTGAGGTAGGTTTTGTATGTGTGGCATATATATATTGAAACTGTACAGCTTAAGGATGGATTATTTATATAAATATGTGGAGAGGTAAATAATTTGTTGTAATATTGTCTAAGATTGTTCAGCTTTCTGAACGTCGTCACTTCTTCAGTATTCTCTTTACAGTTGCTAACAGATAATTTTGTATCTTCACACTGTAATGTGTATTTTGTATTTATAAACATTCTTGATATGTAACAAAAACACACCACTTTCATTAGAGTTGTGAGGTAGAATTTTGTGTGTGTTTTTGCGTGCGCGTATATGTGTAAGTGACTCTATATGTGTGTGTGTGTGTGTGTGTGTGTGTGTTTGCGTGCGTGTGTGTGTGTGTGTGTGTGTTTGCGTGCGTGTGTGTGTGTGTGTGTATGTGTGTGTAAGTGACTCTGTATGTGAGTGTGCGTGTGACTGTGTGTGTGTGTGTTTGCGTGCGTGTGTGTGTGTGTAAGTGACTCTGTATGTATGTGTGCGTGTGACTTTGTGTGTGTGTGTTTGCGTGCGTGTGTGTGTATGTAAGTGACTCTGTATGTGTGTGTGTGTTTGCTTGCGTGTGTGTGTGTGTGTGTAAGTGGCTCTGTATGTGTGTGTGTGAGAGAGAGAGAGAGAGACTGTCCAGCTTAAGGGGTTATTTTTTATGTAAATAAGTGGAGAGATAAAAAAAGTCTTGTAAGATTGTCTAAGGTTGTTCAGTTTTCTGAAGTTTAGTCACTTCTCCAATATTTTCCTTACAATTATTCGTTATGGTATTGCAGGCGCTGTATTAAAATTCCAGTATGTTCTGTCTCCTATCATGTTTGTTGAAGAAGAGTAAATAGAAGTAATTTCTCAAATTGAAGACGTCACATTTTTTATCTTATAATAATTAGGCAATAGTCCATTGGCTAAATTATATTTCGTACATGAATATTTTGATAGTATTTACACACACACAGTTAATTTCATTATAATTACCTACAAAGTTCTTTGTTCACTAACTGCATCTTGTAGAACGAGACTGTATTAAACCTGAGACTCTTATAATATTAATTTTGTACAGTAATTACTAAAACAATTAGGCTCTTTGTCTATCACACCCCAGTAAGTGTCTCTGAGTTTGGGTACAAATATGAAGGTCTTAGGTCCAGAATTCACACGTACCTGTATAGTCACGAGTGTGTTTTGTAGAGTGAAAGTGAACACTGTCAAAATATATACCAGCATATCCCCATACAGACATCATGTATTTGTTTTGAATTATTTAGTGTAATGAAAAGGAATTCATGTAATGGATATTCTGGTGTCATGGATTCCACTTGTCCTATTCATAATTAACTTTTACAGAAACAAATAATTGCTAAAAATGTGCCTTTAAAAACTATAATACAAAACATAAAGGTTCAAAGAAGATTACAAAATATGGAGATGAGATTAGGTAAGTTTTCAAGTTTCCACTGGCTCTTGAACATATGTCCTTAGCCTCCATTAAACACTCATTATGATAGAACATTACCTCTAAAACTGTAATACACACTAATATGATCTTAATTACTAAGTGATTTAACTGTCTTGTTATATATGTGTACATTTTTTTATAAGACAGATTGTTTTTTGTAGAACAAGAACCACAATGTGCATAAACTTAGACAGTCTTCAACAAATTGTTCTCTGCTGTATGAATGTAAAAATTGCAGTTTTGGAGGCAAGTGTATGCTGATTTAAATTGGAGGGTATGTTTTTCAATTATGTTTGGAAACATACATCCTTCTACTAACAAAATAGTAGAACAACTCTATTAGCTCTAGTTCTTGCTGTATCTTACCAACACTCAGTTTATGAACATACCGGTAACCTATTCTTCATTTCTGATGCTGTAACTGGTGTAAAATGTATTCATATGCAGCTGTACCAAACATGATCTCAAATATATACTTTGCATGGATTATGAAAGTTACTTTTGCTAAAGAAATGATGATGATTTCTGTCATGCACCATTTTTGATTAAACATGTTATTGATCACAGAAGCCAAGTAATCCGTGTGTTGAGGCACCATGCCAATATAGTGCAGATGTAAGATGTTCTTTGAAATTTGTTTACTTTACCGTCACGGAAAAAGTGCCATTACCTACATAGAGAAAGCTGTGAATGTCACAGACTCATTCTGAACATGATGGTGAGCAGAAAAGTCAATTCTTTTGCTATGGTTTGAACTCCATTACAGTCAATTGCTGGTCACTTGAGGACAAACTTGTGTGACCTGGCATTAGATGTGTTATTACGTAGTGTAATTCATAACTGATAGGTCTATTTCGTACCAAGATTAGCAGAATACAAACAACGTTAATTATGAATGGAAACGTCCAGCCATCTAAATCAAATCTGCATACATTACCACAGTATATAACTGTTGCGATCAGTACGAGAGTATCGTATCATTTATACTTCATTTGTTGCTCCAAAGACTTTGTAGAAAACGCCCCTAAAATGTTCACCAAATTTTGTTCAAAATTTATATATTTCCAACTCTCTTTGCTCACTTGGCGTTATTAATTTTGTGAAATATAGAAAAAAAGATTATACTTATGGTTACAGTGGAACACAGTATGGCTTTTTAGAGCATGAGCGTCTGAAATTTTTATGGCAAAGGGCCACTTTGTTATTGTAGATTAGTCTACAGGCAGCACATGGCAAAATAATAATTGGTGTACCTAACTGCCTGAAAAATTGTGCAGCTTTTATAGTGTATGTAAAGTTTACAAATATGGTCGCTGGCCGCATTAATACAAGCTGGCAGATAGAGGGTTGTTGACCAGTGTTTTAGAGCATTATATTTTAAAAGTGTTAAACAAAAGAACGCTAGACAGGTGTAGGTGGAGAGATATCTGGATTGAAGGTGGTGATTATATGATGATTGGAATATAGACTTAAGTGGGAATAGATAAAAAAACTGGATAATTAGAAATGCATTGCAGTGACCAGTGTGCTTGCCAGTTGCTGTTGGCTGTTTTGAAGCAGAAAGCTGTTGAAGCTCATTGCTGCCAATTTCAGAAATCGGAAAGTTTGCCTTCACGGTGAACGTAACCTTCACGGTGTTGTTTATGGAGGTTGTCATATTCATCGTGGGCCACTGCGCTGACGTATCAGTTGTTTATTTATTCTTACAGAAACGAAGATTTAATTGTACCTATTATGCTGCTGCTATCTCATGTGTTCTTGCACTAAATGCTCGATGCTCAACTGTTTCTTCAGCCTCAGATCGCAGCTAACAACGAGCACGGTCTCTCAACCTCTATCATAAACATGGTAACCGACGTGTGGCGGACAGACGTAAGGGCGTTAAATATAGGGACATATTTATTTTTGGTTGTAATATGTTTTAAAATTGTACATTACTAACTAACCACTATGGAGGGGCTCTTCACAGAAGTCCCACAATAGAAAAAGTAGTCACAGAAATTCAGTTGTAACTTTGTACTTGTTGGGCTTTTGGATGTTGGTAATTACAAATAAGGATTTGATGATATGCCTAGCGCTTAAGAAATTTGGTATTCATGGGCAGCAGTTCAGATTCAGTTCAGTCTAACAATGACGGTGCATTTTACTGGCTGCAATGAAACTGGCCGAAATATTTCATTTCTAGTATTTAATCCGCCGATCCCAGTGGCCACACAGTCTAAGATATGGGTCTGCGGCCGCTTGCTTACAGGGATTGCGGTTTCGAAACTCGGCGGTATGAATATCTGTCTCTTGTAGGGGTTTTGTGTTTGTTGTAAGGCAGAAGTCTCTGCGACGGGCCGATCGCTCTTCCAGAGAAATCCTACTTTATGTAGTGTGTCTGAGTGTGATCTCCACAGCTCAACGATGAGGAGGCCTACTACACCCACGAGTGCTGCCGGGGCACTAAGTAATCCGTTAACATAATTACAAAAATACACAAATATTTTCAAGAATTGACTCTTTTTTATTTTGTCTTTCCATTAAATATTACTAATGAAGCAGTTATTCTCCTGTTCTTGCTCTATGCAGTATTTCATAAGACCAAGTTTATAAGTCTGTTCTTTAATTCTTTATTTCGCGTAGCTGTCTTTTTTCTTCTTGGATTTTAATGGTTAACTTGCCATAACAAACCAAATCAAATACACTGCTATAATTCAATTCACAGTCGCACTGTACGTACAGACTAGTTCCACGCATGGTTGCAAAAATTTAGAACCTCATGGCGACTTATGTCTTATCACCCATGTTTAGACGTTTCAGTATTTGCTCAAGAATCTGCCGCGATTGGTCCAATGTTGAAAATAATTTTTCCTGTTGAAGTTCCAACGCGGATAATTTATCTGTAAACACCCGCCACTCTTTTTGAAATGCTGTCGATTTATCTTTCTCATGAAGCTTCGTTTTCTCGCTGATTATTCGCAATAAAGATCGAACAGCAGCGGACCCAATTTTATTCCTCACGTTTGGATGTATTACGAACATTTCTTCTTTAATTTCTACAGCAGATTTCATGAATTTCGGGAGTGCATTTACAAATGTTTCAATTCTAGAGACCAATTTTGCTCTTGCCGCAAGACTCAGCGTCTCTGCGTCCTTTCTTATTACTTCTGTATCATTTACAGCCAGACCGTTCAACAAGTTCAATAAAACAATCGCCACCAGGACAACAAATAGTAAGAATATCACATGACTTGTGTACGGCAGAGTATCAAAAGATAGACTGGAAGTATCAAATTCACCTGTGAACATGACGATTGTCTTCAGTAATGAGACGGGAATATTGGCAAACATTTCAGCGCCGCCTTGTTCTGAGCTTCCTCTAAAAAGAATGTAGAAGCTGAAGGCGAATGCTATCAACAGGGTAACATAGCCCATCATATACCACAAGAATGTGAAGCTGACTGTTCTGAGCATCTCTTGTTGTACTGACAGCAGCGGCAGTCGTCCTAACAACATCAACAACTCGGACCATCCCAGAAGAAGGGCGACTGCGGAGGAGTGGAGTTTCACCACCGCACTCCCCACCACACCGGAACAAGATATGAAGGTAGCAATGATAAGCGATATTTCCAGCCAGTTCTCCGGTGACACTATGTAGAGCCATCGATGTAAAATCAGCTGCAGCAGTTCTCTTAGAGTTAGAAAAGACAATAAGATCATTAGAGACATCCACAGGAAAAACAGACCGCTGTCATTTGATTGCGATATGACGTTGCTAACATTCTTGTAGGACGTTAGATTGCTACTGTTAAAACTGGTAGGGCCGGTAATGTTGCTGGCAGCACCTCCGTCATGTAGTGTGTTGTATTGTTTAGAACATAGGATGTATAAGGTCAAGAAAAACAGGAATATAACATAGAAAGTCATATCTAAGAAGAAAATGTGTCTGACTCTTAGCCATTTTAAGAATAAGAAAGTTGAAATGACGGGGTGTTTCAGTAATTCCCTAAGATGCTGACTTTCAGCGATACGAGGAACAATTTTCGTAAGCAACTCATTATTCAACCTGAGCACGAAATCCTTACTCATTAACAGCTCATCGTTACTCATTATGCAGTCCTCTATAATCTCCTCCAGTATTGGTAGAGTAGTTGGTAACGTTACTTGACAGGCATTTCCACGTACACTGACGTCAGCACCTTCACCCAGTAACAGCTTTGCCCTGTCCTGGAAACCGCTTTGTAGTGCAACGTAGAGAGCACTGTTACCAGAAACGTCCCGAAAGTCAATGCCCATCTTCGTGACAGATTGCTTGCCCAGGAGAACTTTAAAGCAATTCTCCAGTATATACTTGTCACTTGGTTTTCTTTCACGTACCTGGGCCAACCAATGAAGTATTGTGCGATCTTTATAATCTTTAAGACTTATATCTATTTCTTCCTTCTTCAGTAATATCTCTAGCAGCTCAAAATTTCCACTCCTGGTTGTCGCATGTAGCAAAGGCATACCGGTAACTCGATTCTTGATATTCGGATCTGCACCACTATCAATAAGAAGTTTGATGAACCTGTTACGTTTCTTCATCTGGCAAGCAATTTCAAGTAGAGAGGAATAGTAAGGTTCGTCATACCATAGATTAGCGTTGGTGTTATTCAGACGTCCACGAAAAGCTTTAAATTTACCACGCTGAAGTGCAGCAAGTAATTGTTTATCATTGTCAGATGAACACAGGCTCTCCATTAGAGGTTCCGGTAGAAGTGGCTGCAATTCTGGGTACGTTTCCTTTATAATATCCCTTACAGTAGATTCTCTGTCTCCTGGGTAGTAATCAAGGTAAAGGAGATATTTTCGTGGGTGTTTCAGCATGTGTTTAACACACTTCTTGTTGCTGTATTCAACAGCCAGTCCTATTGCAGTGTAACCTTCTTTGTTGGGCATGTTCAGTTTTTTGTTCTGACTCATAATCAACTTATCAAGTTGTCTGTAGGAAATGGCTGGGTTGTTACCATTCCCACAAATGGACAGGACAGCGCGGTGTAGAGCTGTGTTCAACTTCGCATCAGTGTCGCTGACATCTGAGCTATCTGCACTTGTTATACCGAGTAACTCCCTCATTTCCAACACAGCAGGCTGTGCCCTGTCAATTAGGCTCAAAGACTCACCGGCTGCCCCTTCGTTTGCCACAGTGTCTTCCATTGCCAATACTGTGGACAAGAAGACAGCACAAACTAACTACTTTTCGTCAAGTCCGGAGTTGACTTACATTTATTAATAGTATTAGTGATAGTAATAGTAACGGTAATAGTAGCACACATTGATACAGACATGACAGAAAATGGAAATTTTTATTTTAACGAAAAAGAATCTAAATCCAAAGGCTAAAATAACAAGAAGGTTTTTATTATTATTTTTATGAACTACAAGAACTTGGCAAATTGATGGCCGAATGTGCTGTCTACAGCTTCAAATTGCTTGGGAAGAGGGAGATTAGAAGATATAAGGGAAAGAAGAATTGGGAACCTTACGTCATGGAAATCTTCACTCTTTATGGCTTTTTTGTTTCTTTTTTATTTTTACTAAGACTTGCTCATGCAAAATATTTAGTCAAAACAGATAACACTCGTAAAAGAAACAACACATAGGCCTCTATACAGAGTTTTAGATGACTAAGGAAAATAAAGGCTTTGAATGAGGCGTTGTATAACAGTTGTTGTATATATCGATTCTGAATTTGTGAAATGGAGCAAATTGTCTGATAATTGGCCATAAACCGAGGCTTTTAGAATATTCCATTTTTTAATCCTAAAATGTTCTTTCGGTTTCGGCTACAATGTTCACGCTCTTGTATGAAAGTGAACAAAGCCATGAAATCACCTGTTTAAAGTTACAGTCAGAAAATTTGCACTGTGCTCTATTGGTCAGATTATATAGGCTGTTTTCAAATTCTATTAAAATCTTACTCCATTTATTTGTACTTAAGTTGAGACTAATTTTTGCGTCAGTTTATTTTCCTAACTTCATATCTGATGTCCATTATGTGGATATGGGTTTCCTGACGTTACCAAACTACTCTGTTTATTAACCGCTTTAAGGAAACGGGTTTGTGTTCTGAGTGAATTCCTAACTATAAAACACTTCCTAGTTTTCGTATTTCCGCTGAGGTGTAGCTGCGGCCTTCGGTCTTCAATGATGTTACACAGCTAACTTTGTAGCTGTTCGCCTACGTTTCTGTGTATCACACTGGTCCGCTTTTCAGGTGTGAAGTATTGGAAAGGCAGCGTTGAGAGCCAAACCGAAATAAACAGCTGACAAAGAGCGGCAACGTCCCTCGGTCTGTTCAGCCATTCCTGCCTCTGATCGCATCATTGGGCTCAATAATGGACAGCTTATACTATAAATAGTTATTTCGCTTACGCTAACGATTTACATTCTTGGTTGCAGACTTCGACTTGGACATAAAAAGAAACATTGCTCAAGAAACACATAACTTCTTTTGTGGGGGACATAATTTGGCTGCATGACTCTCAAGGATTTTAACACAGGGAGGCATTTTCGCATGTTGAAGTCCTGCGATTGTGGAGAGACACTTTGGTGAAGCCGCTTGGCAATCGTCTTACAAATGAGTAAAAATCACGGAAAAACCTTTCTCAGGGTAGCCGGAAAATGCCCAGCTGAACAGCTTTGGGAAAAATGCCTTGTGTCGAATTGTTCACCATTTTACGGGCGGCCGCGGCTGTTCTGCTGACCTCAGCCACACGTAACTTGCGCTTCAGGCGACCTGGATCAACCTCCGATCAGCGTACCTGACGAGTTGTCGAAATAAGTATTTCCCCACATCAGCTAATTTTGAGTCGAAACTCTCGGTTAGGGCCCTGATTTGGACTATGAAGAATGGAACTCTCACATCCCGTTACCAGCGTACGAAAGTGCACCAGTGGCAATGCGAAAACACTTGGATTGAAGCACCTGCAGTTTCCTGATATGGGTGCGAGTGGCGGACCTCCAGATGGGACAAGGGTAGTCCGTCATTGCACGGATGAGCTGGTTACAGAAGAACACCATTCCTGATGGACAGACCAATACTCTTGTTAGGACCCAACACTCCCAGTCTCTGGGCAACTTTTTTATAAGGTGGTAAGTGTGAGGCGACCAGGTCAGACGTGCATCTACGAGTAGGGTCACCTCCAGATAACAGTCTTTTTCCACCCCCTGGATTGGCTCTCGAGACCAGGGTATGCGCCTGTGGACCTTTGCAAAGACTATCGCAGTGCTCTTTGAGACGCTGTTGGCATTCCTCTATTCTGTCAGTCACCCGCACTAGGTCCCTAACATCAAAGTAACCGAGAGCATCGCTGGCTTACAGGATGTCGCTATAATGGCCGTGTCTTCCGCGTAGAGGGCCAACTCAACGTGATAGGAAGGCGCAAGCATTTCGTTGACATAACAGACCGAACACGACTGGAAAATCTAGTCTACACTGCACCACTCCAGCACGCAAGCAGCAGTGAATGTTTGTGCCTGTCTGGAAGGAATCTTCGAACGTCCGGTCATGCAGGTTGGAAGGTATGATTTTTAAAATGTACGAAACGAATTTAAAGATATTTAGCTTATAGAGAAGACCATCGACCCGTAGGGTTGCAAAGGCTTTAGCCACATATAGGAAAACCGCGTGCGTTAGCCTCTTAATCGCCAAAGCTCCTGGTCTCTCTTTCGAAGAGACGTGCTCCGTTTGGGTCTGAAACCAACCCGCTCATCACGCAGTAGTTCGCGCTTGCTTGTTTCACTTAGTGTAATAGTGAGTAGGGTCTTTCCACACAACTTGCCAGACGTATCTAGCATTAGCATGGGACGATAAGGCGAGGACATTGTCGGGTCCTCTCCGGGTTTCAGAATAGAGATCAGGTGGACGCGTTGCTATATAGACAACATTGTGGGCGGTGATTATTTCTTAAGGAGAGTACGGGAACAAGTCAATTTTCTGGAGGGTGAAGTTGCAGCCAGGACATGGAGCAAAATGAAAATCGCAAGAAGTAGTTAGATGCCAGAGAAAATCGGGAAGATAATAAAAGAAGGTAAAAGGGCAGTCGCCTGGGCACAGAAAATGAAATAAAGAAAGGTGGAGTTAGGAGAGGTGCCAGGGCACGGAGAATATTAAGCAACGAATGAGAAAGTGAAAACCAGAGCAAGAACAGTAAAATGAAAGAATGAAGAAAGGAAGAAGAAAGTAGTTCCGTCAGAGCACAAGAAGAAGAATTAAGAAAAGTAAGGAGGGGACTCGTTAGAAGAAAGCAAGAGAATGAAGAAATAAAAAAGAAAGAGAACTACCAAGGCAAGGGGAAAAATTAAAAACTAAGGGAGAAGAGGATACGTCAGAATAAGCCAGAAAATAAGAAATTACTACACTAAGGAGAAATGGGAACGAACACAGCACGAGCTTAAAAAACAAAACAGCCAATGTACGTATAGCGTATCATTGAGCCGCATTCGTGCAACCATTGTTGCATTGGGAAAGCAGTGAGTGTTAAATTACTTGAGGGTGCATTTGTAGCTTTAGGCGTCCAGCATGCAATGCACATGCGCCATATTTTGACCCGTTGCCTGCTCGGCTGTACAATATTATTACACCTTATCGCACAAAAGCACTCTTTTCGAAAAAAATGTCATTGCACATAAAATGTTTGTTTTTGTTTCTCCCACAAATTTTGTCTGAAATATTTTTAGACGAATTTGCGAAAAACAGCTATTAGATTCGTCATATATCTCTCCGTCTGTCCACATGGAACTGCTTGGCTCTCACTGGACAGATTTTCATGCTATGTGCTATTTTGAGTATTTTTCGAATATTTGTCAAAGAAGTTCAAGGTTCATTAGCGTCTGACAAGAATAACGGGTATTGTACATGAAGACCAATAAACATTTTTGATTATATCTCGCTTAAATCTCCTCAGAAAGAGAAATATTTCAGCCAAAGTTGTAGAGAAAATACAAACACGCATTTCATCTACAATAACCTTTTTCGAAAATAACGTCTTTTATGAGATAATATGAGAAAGCATTGTAGAGCCGAGCAGGCCACAGATGACAATATGGCCCACGCGCCTTGACTGCTGGATACCTAAAACTACAGACACACACTCAGGATATATAATAATTCTTGCTTTTCCATTGCAACCATGGTTGAACGTACGCGCCTTGATGTTACGTTTATACTTACGTTGGCTTTCTTCTTATTTTCAGGGAGAAATGGACGAGATATGACGAAAAAAAATTATATTGGTCTTCATGTAAATTATTCGTTGCTTTTGTCCGATTTTAATGAAATGTGAATTTTCGAAAAATACTCAAATATCAAGTTTCATGAAAATCCATTCAGTTGTACCCAATTTTCACCAATCGAACGGACAGACGGAGAGACGTGGAAAGTAATAGTCGCTTTTCGCAGTTTTGCGAAGGCGCCTAGAAAGGAAAGGGAAGAAAAGAAGAAGTGGGGAGACACCAAAAGAATAAGTGCTGGATCTTGCCTTGATGTACTCCACCTCATCTTTGACTCTTTTCATTTCGGATCTTTCTCCCACATCCTGGTGACATCTTCATACTCCAGCAAACCGACTGCTTCTGTACCTGAGATCCAATCACCGTTCACACAGTTCCCTATATGAAATGCCTTCACCAGTCCAGATATTCTTCTTGAATTGCATGACACTCGAATTTTGTTCTGATAAGCTGTCCCGAAAAATCACTATGAAACCACAAAGTTATACCGCGTAACATCTAAGAAAAGCGAAGGCCCAGAAATCACTTCACTCCAATAAATATTCTCACGGTAATTAAAACATTCTCTTGTTGAATTGTAAGTTTCACTGTTCAAACCCTACAGGTGATTCAGTTCAAGTGTTCAGATACACCGAAATATTTTCCTTCGTCTCTAGCCTAACTTCAATTAAATTAAGGTTAAATAATATGAAAATTACGAGGAGTTTCGTAAGTAACACTGAGACAGTTAATTGCATCAATATAAGGCAAATAAAACAGACGATCGTGAGGAAATTCAATCCAGTTCACAATGCAGATACAAGAAATGTTTTGTAAGGGAATTTACTGAAAATATAAAATAGAGTTCTATTTATTAGTTCTACTTACAGAATGAATACCTTTTCCTTAAGGCGAATGTCCAGATTTCTGCAAATCCAGCGACAAAAACTGACAGAGTACTGAACAGTTTGCACGCTTACGTGGTTGTGAATTCATCTAAGACTTGAAAGTGCACATAGTTATTGATTATCACATATGTTATCAGCCACATTACTGATACCGGTAATTTACTGAGTACGATTTCCGTCTCCCGAGAGAGTAGAACCTTATCTCTCAACACTCCTACAGGAAACTACCAAACATTTAATGTAGGGGAAAGTCGCCTAAATATGGGGATGTTTCCTAATATGGGGAGGTGCATTATTTCCTAACAGGAGGTGCTGAGCTCTCTGCTTAGGAATGTAAATCATCAAGCAGATGAGGCTGGTCCTTGTAATCACAGTATAAACGGTCAGTTACTCAGGACTTCGGTACTGACTGGGCGTCTTTGTTTTGGTGCACTGTGAAATTTTTGCTAATCGCTGAACTGTGACTCATGAGCCGTTAAAGGTAAGCTATTTTTCTGAATTAGTTTGGTGCTCAGTTCTCTATTAAGCGCAATCTTAAACACGTGCTTTGGTTCATTGGTAGAATTCTATGTCCTGTTTTATTCACACATTTTCTCGAGCACCTGTTTGCGCCTATTATGGGGAGGTTTGATGAGCCTAATACGGGGCTCCCCATATTAGGAACAGTACTTCGTGAATTATTGCTTCTGGGTTATATAATATTACAGATGCCTCAAAGAAAAAGAATGGAACCCTGAAAGAATGAAGGCAGCTATTAAGGCTATAAGGAACAGGGAAATGGGCAGCTACAAAGCATCCAGATTTTTCAACATACCACAAACAACACTAGAGCGTTACGTTAAAGACCAACAGAAAAGCTCAAGTGAAACAGTAAAAACCAAACTGGGTAGGAAGCAAGTTCTTCGTTGTGAAACAGAAAATGATCTGGCTGAGCACTGTCTTTTGATGGAAAAAAGTTTTTTGGCTTGACAATAGCAGACGTCATGCGTCTCGCTTACCAACTTGCTGTAAGAAACGAAATTAAAAACCGATTTTGCAAGAGAAATGAAAAGGCTGGAAGGAAGTGGTTGAAAAATTTTCTATGTCGTCATCCACAAATTTCAGTTAGAACCCCTGAAGGTCTTTCACTCTCAAGAGCGAGTGGCTTCACTCCTGAATCAGAAGCTCAATTTTTTTTAGATCTACGAACCCGCTATGTACGCCATTCAACATAATCCTGCAAGACTTTACAACTGCGACGAAACCGGCATCACTATTGTACAGCACAAACGCACGAATAATATTAGTATTGAAAGGCAAGCTTCAGATAACTTATCTTCAATCCGCAGAACGGGGATCCCTTGTGACATTTGTCACCTGTATGAGTCCAACTGGACCCTTCATTCCTCCGTTACTTGTATTTCCAAGAAAAAATATGAAAGAAGAACTGATAAGAGTGGCTCACAGCCTGGATCAATCCACGCGTGCCATCCCTCGGGATGGATACAGAGCGAGATTTTTTTCCAGTGGTTTTTTTTATTTCATCAAACATACGAAGCGGACAAAAGAAGATCCTGTTATCTTAGTACTGAACGGGCACTATTCACACACCAGGAACCTGAAGGTCATTACTTTAGCTCGAGAGAATCACGCTGACATCATTTGCCTCCCACCTTACAGCAGCCACAAAATGCAAACCTTGGATAAAGCTTTCATGGGGCCCCTAAAAGCATTCTACTGCCAAGAAATTAAAAAATGGCTCCGTTCACGCCCAGGGCAAGTCGTCACCGTCTACCAAATTGGCGAACTATTCGGTAAGGCATACAAGCGAGCTACAACAGGCGAAATAGCAGCT
>Ga0268261_10002288_pt1 | contig 13675 bp, 13 predicted proteins | sample TergutNc150P1_FD_190353 | JGI IMG/M metagenome (GOLD analysis project Ga0268261, IMG submission 190353) | Nasutitermes corniger P1 segment gut microbial community from laboratory colony in Florida, USA - Nc150 P1 (SPAdes) (version 2) | ecosystem: Host-associated > Arthropoda: Insects >... | reverse complement strand
AGTGTCGTGTGTTGTCAGGTAGAGGTCTCTGCAACGAGCTGATCACTCGTCCAGAGGAGTCCTACCGACTGTGGTGCGTCGTTGTGTGTGATCTAGAAAAACCAAGAATAGGTGCTCCATATATATATATATATATATATGACATTAGTAGCCTAAGGGCTAATTACTTGATCCATGTAGCAGAGTCCTTCTTGAAAAGCTAACCGGTTCTGAGCTAGTCGAGAAATTCCTTGCATTTATTGTTCCCGAAGATTCATTAACGCATTCACAAGTACACGTCAACTGTCTTTATCCTGAGCCAGCTCAATGCAGTCCATACACCCACATGCTATTTCCAGATGATTCATTTTCATATTATCCTCCCATCTATGCCTGGGACTTCCGAGTGGTCTCCTTCAGGCTTCCCCACCAAAACCCTCTCTCCTCAAACCCATACGCGCTTCATGCCCGGCCAATTTCATTCTCGATTTTATCACCTGAACGATAGCGTGTGAGCAGTACAGATCATTCGGCTTCTCATTATGGCCCACAGTTCCATGTCCCCTATGTTTTCTTTGTCATTCAACGTCTGTCACTTGGCAGCACTACTTTGGTTGTAGGTTTTCCACATTCTTCCACATTCTGTGGACTGTCTTATGCTCACGCTCTCTCTGGTGGCCCAGCTTGTAACCTTTATGACTTTCGTTCAGGAGATACACGGTTCAAAGCAACTCTGAGATTTCCGGAGTGTCTGCTGCCGCTGCATGCATTTGCAAGTACAGTACAGTACAGTAGAGTACAGTACAGTACAGTGCAGTACAGTACAGTACAGTGCAGTACACTAAAGTACAGTGCTGTACAGCACAGTAGAGTACACTACAGTACAGTAGAGCACAGTACAGTACAGTACAGTGCAGTAGAGTACAGTATAATACAGTACAGCAAAGTACAGCACAGTACAGTACAATAGAGTACAGCACAGTACAGTACAATAGAGTACAGCACAGTACAGTACAGTACAGCACAGTACAGTACAGTAAAGAACAATGCAGTGCAGTACAGTAGAGTGAAGTACAGTACAGTACATTACAGTACAGTACAGTACAGCACAGTGCAGTAGAGTGCAGTACAGTTCAGTGCAGTACAGTACAGTACAGTAAAGCACAGTACAGTACAGTCCAGTACAGTGCAGTACAGTACAGTAGAGCACAGTACAGTGCAGTACAGTAGAGTACAGTAGAGCACAGTACAGCACAGTACAGTACAGTACTGCACAGTACAGTACAGTACAGTAAAGAACAATAGAGTGCAGTACAGTACAGTGCGGTACAGTACATTAGAGTACAGTACAGTACAGCACAGTGCAGTACAGTGCAGTACAGTAGAGTACAGTACAGCACAGTACAGTACAGTAAAGAACAGCACCGTGCATTAAAGTACAATAGAGTGCAGCACACTGAATTACAGTACAGTAGAGTACAGCACATTGCAGTGCAGTACAGTACAGTACAGTATTGCACAGTGCAGTGGAGTGCAGTAGAGTACAGCACAGCACAGTGTAGTACAGTACAGTGCAGCACAGTACAGTAAAGTGCAACAAAGTGCAGTTCAGTGCAGCACAATGCAGAACAATTCAGTACAGTACAGTAAAGTAAAATGCAGCACAGAGCAGTACAATACAATAAAGCATAGTACAGTACAGCACAGTACAGCACAGTACAGTACAGCACAGTGCAGTACAGTAGAGTACAGTACAGTGCAGTACAGTACAACACAGTACAGTACAGCACATTACAGTGCAGTACACTACAGTGCAGTACAGTACAGTGCAGTACAGTACAGTAAAGTGCAAAAAGTGCAGTTCAGTGCAGCACAATGCAGAACAATGCAGTACAGTACAGTACAGTAAAATGCAGCACAGAGCAGTACAATACAATACAGTACAATACAGTACAACACAATAGAGTACAGTACAGCACAGTTTAGTGCAGTACAGTACAGTGCAGTGCAGTACACTACAGTAAAATACAGTACAGCACAGTGCTGTGCACTACAGTACAGTGCAGTACAGTAGAGTACAGTGCAACAAAGCGCAGTTCAGTGCAGCACATGCAGAAAAGTGCAGTACAGTACAGTACACTAAAATTCAGCACATAGCAGTACAGTACAATACAGTAAAGAACAATACAGCACAGTACAGTACAGTAGATACAGTACAGTGAAGCAAAGTGCAGTGCAGCACTGTACAGTACAATACTGCACAGTGCAGTACATTAAAGCACAGTACAGCACAGTAAAGCACAGTAGAGTACAGTATAGCACAGTACAGTGCAGTACAATACAGTACAGTACAGTGCAGCAGAGCGCAGTGCAGCACAGTACAGTACAATACGGCAGTGCAGTGCAGTACAGTACAATACAGTGCAGCACAGTGCAGTGCAGTACAGCACAGTGCAGTGCAGTACAGCACAGTACATCGCATTGCAGCACAGTGCAGTGAAGGACAGTATAGTGTCATACAGCACAGTGCAGTACAGAACAGCACAATACAGCACCGTACAGATCAGTACAGCACATAACAGTCCATTGCTGCACATTGCAGTGTAATGCAGCACATTAAAGCACAGTACAGCAAAGTACATCACATTGGAGTGCAGTACAGTGCAGCAAAATGCAGTGTAGTTTAGTACAGTACAGTACAGTGCAGCAAAATGCATTTCAGTTCATTACAGTACATTAGAGTACAGAACAGTGTAGTAGAGTACAATAAAGTGCAGCACAGTGCACTACTGTACAGTACAGTGCAGCAGAGTTCAGTAAAGTACAGTACAGTGAAGCACAGTGCAGTGCAGTGCAGTACAGTACAGCAACGTGCATGAAAGTGCAGTTCAGCACATTACGGCACATTACGTCACAGTACAGCACAGTACAGTACAGCAGAGCACATTGCAGTAAAGTGTAGCACAGTACAGGACAGAACAACACCGTAGAGCACAGTAGATCATAGTGCAGCACAGTGCAGCACAGTGCAGCACAATGCACCACAATAAAACTCAGTCCAGCACAGTACCCAACATTAAAGCAAAGTGCAGCACAATGCAACACAGTGCAGTGCAGTACAGTGCAGTACAACACAGCGAAGCATAGTGCAGCACAGTAAAATACAGTACAGCACAATATAGCACAGTACAGCATAATGCAGTACAGTACAGCATAATGCAGTACAGTACAGCACAGTACAGCACAGTGAAGTGCAGTACAGTGTAGTACAACACACTGCAGCACAATGCAGCACAATGCAGCACAATGCAGCACAGTACAGCACAATACAGTGCAGTACAGTGCAGTACAACACAGTGAGGCAAAGTGATACATAGTGCAGTTTATAACAGTAGAGTACAGTGCAGCAAAGTGCAGTGCAGTGCAGTGCAGTACAGTACAGTAAATTACAGTGCAGCACAGTGCAGCATATTAAAGAACAGTACCGCATACTACAGCACAGTACAGCGGAGTGCAGCACAGAACATTGCAGTACAGTACAGCACAGCTCAGTACAGTAAAGTACAGCTCATTACAGTACAGTACAGCAGAGTGCAGCACAGTAAAGTGCAATACAGTACAGTGCAGTACAGTACAGTACAGTACAATACAGTGCAGTACAGTACACTACAGCAGACTGCAGCACAGTAAAGTGCAATACAGTACAGTGCAGTACAGTACAGTACAGCAGAGTGCAGCACAGTAAAGTGCAATACAGTACAGTGCAGTACAGTACAGTAAAGTGCAGAAAAGTGCAGCACAATACAGTACAGTAAAGCACAGTACAGTACAGTAGAGCACAGTGCAGTGCGGTACAATAGAGTGCAGCACAGTGCACTGCAGTACATTAGAGCAAAATACAGTGCAGTACAGTAGAGTATAGCAGAGTGCAGTGCAGTAAAACATAATACAGCGCGGTGCAGTGAAATGCATTAGAGTACAGCGCAGTATAACACAGTAGAGCACAGTACAGCACAGTGCAGTGCAGTACAGCACATCACAGTATAGCACAGTACAACACAGTAGAGCAAAGTGCAGTGCAGTGCAGTACAGTAAAGCACAGTGTAGCACAGTACAGCACAGTAGAGCACAGTGCAGTGCAGTGTAGTGCAGTACAGCATAGTACAGTACATTAAAGCACAGTAGAGCAGAGTGCAGTACGGTGCAGTGCAGCATAGTGCAGCACAGTGCAGAGCAGTACATTACACTACGGTACAGCACAGTGCAGTGTAGTGCAGTACAGCATAGTACAGTACATTAAAGCACAGTAGAGCAGAGTGCAGTACGGTGCAGTGCAGCATAGTGCAACACAGTGCACAGCAGTACATTACACTACAGTACAGCACAGTGCAATGCAGTGCAGTGCAGCACAGTACAGTACATTAAGCACATTACAGCACAATACAGCACTCGGCAGCACAATACTGCACATTGCAGTGCATTAGACTGCAGTGCAGTGCATTAGAATAAAGTAAAAAGCAGTAACGTGCAGCACAGTACACTGCAGCAAAATATAGTACAGTACAGCAAAGTACAGTACAGCACATTGCAGTACAGTACAGCACAGTAGAGCACTGTGCAAAGCAGTAAAATGCAGTACAGCACAGTGCAGCACAGTGCAGTAAAGTGCAACAAAGTATACCACAGAGCAGTGCAGTGCAGCACAGTAAAGCACAGTGCAGTGCAGTACAGTGCAGTAAAACACAGTGCAGCACAGTACAGCACAGTGCAGTGCAGTAAAGTGCATTACAACACAGTGCAGCACAGTGCAGCACATTAAAGCACAATACAGCACATTACAGCACAGTGCAGCACAGTAGAGCACAGTATAGCACAGTGCAGTGCAGTACAGTGCAGTACAACACAGTGCAGCACAGTGCAGCTCAGTGAAGCACAATGAAGCACAATGCAGCACAGTGCAGCGCATTGCAGCGCAATAAAGCACAGTACAACACAGTACAGCAAGTACAGCTCAATAGAGCACAGTGCAGTGCAGTAAATTCTACTATAACACAATGAAGCAAAGAGTAGCACACTAAAGCACAGTATAGCCCAATGCAGCACAGTACAGCATAATTGAGCACAGTACAGCACTGTGAAGTGCAGTGCAGTGCATTACAACACAATGCAACACAATGCAGCACAGTGAAGCTCACTAAAATACAATAAAGCACAGTACAGCATAGTGTAGCACAGTGCAACACAATACACCACAATGCAGTGCAGTACAGTTCAGTACAACAAAATGAAGCACAGTGAAGCACAGTGCAGTTTATTACAGTACAGTAAAATGCAGCACAATGCAGCACAGTGCAGTGCAGTGCAGTACAGTACAGTACATTTCAGTACATTGCATCACAGTGCAGCACAATACTGCACAGTGCAGCATATTAAATCAGAGTACAGTATATTACAGCACAGTACAGCACAGTACATTGCAGTACAGTGCAGCACATTGCAGCGCAGTGCAGCACATTACAGTAAAGTACAGAACAGTGCAGTGCACTACAGCACAGTACAGCATAGTGCAGCACAATATTGCACAGTACAGCACAGTGCAGTGAAATACGTCACAATACAGCACATTATAGCACAGTAAGGCAGGGTGCAGCACACTGAACCCAAATGCAGATCAGTACAAAACGATACAATACAGCAGAGTGTAGTGCAGCACAGTACAGTGAAGCACAGTCCCGAGCAGTAGAGTACAATTCAGCACAGTACAGCACAGTACAGTTCAGTGCAACACAGTGCAGTGCAGTGCAATACACAAAATTACAGCACAGTACAACACAGTAGAGTACAGTACAGCACAGTGCAGTGCAGTACAGTACAGTACAGTACAGTACAGCACAATAGAGTACAGTACAGAACAGTACTGCAATGTGAAGCAAAGTACTGTACAGTACAGCACAGTTCAGTGAAATACACCACAATACAGCAGAGTATAGCACAGTAAAGCAGAGTGCAGTACGCTGCACAGTGCAGCACAGTACAGCACAGTGCAGTGCAGTAGAGTGCAGTACAGCAAAGTGCAGCACACTGCAGAGCAGTAGAGTACAGTACAATAAGGCACATAGTAGTGCAGTGCAGCACAATACGATATAGTACAGCACAGTACAGTACATTACAGCACTGTGCAGCACAATAAAGCACATTACAGTGCAATACAACACAGTAAAGTGCATCACCGTGCAGCAAAGTGCAGTGCAGTGCAGTACAGTACAGTACAGTACAGTAGACTTCAGTACAGCACAGTACAGTACAGTACAACACAGTAGAGCCCAGTACAACGCAGTACACTGCAGTAAAGCACATTGCAGCACAGTGCAGTAGAGTGCAGCACAATAAAGCACACAGCAGTGCACTGCAGCACGGTAAAGCACAGTGCAGTGCATTACAGTGCAGTAAAACACTGAGCAGCACAGTGCAGCACATTAAAGCACAGTGAGGTGCTTTAAAGTGCATTACAAAACAATGCAGAACAGTGCAGCACAATGCAGCACATTAAAGAACAATAGAGCACAGTGCAGTACAGTAGAGTACAGTACAGCACAGTGCAGTGTAGTACAGTGCATTACAACACAGTGGAACATACTGCAGCACAATGAAGCACAATGCAGTACAATGCGGCACAACGCAGCGCAGTGCAGCACAATAAAGAACATTACAGCACAATACAGCACAGTAAAGCATAGTGCAATGCATTAAAATGCAGTACAACACAGTGCTGCACAGTGCAGCACATTAAAGCACGATACTGCACAATACAGCACAGTACAGCACAATACAGCACAGAGCAGTTCATTACAGTGCATTACAAAACAATGCTGCACAGTGTAGCACAGTGCAGCACATTGAAGCACATTAAAGCACAGTACAGCACAATATGCACAGTAAAGCTTAATGCAGCACAGTACAAAAGAGTGAAGTGTAGTACAGGGCAGTACAACAAAGTGCAGCACAGTGCAGCACAGTGGAGCACAGTGCAGTACAATGCAGCACAGTGCAGCGCAGTGCAGCACAATAAAGCACAGTACATCCAATACAGCACAGTGCAGTGCAGTACAGTGCAGTACAACACACTGCTGCACAGTGCAGCCCAGTGCAGCACATTGCAGCACATCAAAAAACAATAGAGCACAGTACAGCACAGTACAGCACAGTGCAGCTTAATGCCGCGCAGTACAGCACAGTGAAGTGCAGTAGAGAACAGTACAACAGAGTGCAGCACAGTGCAGCACAGTGCAGCACTTCGCAGCACAGTGAAGCACACTAAAGCACAGTTCAGCACAGTAAAACACAAAGTAGCACAGTGCAGCAAAATACAGCACAATGCAATGCAGCAAAGTGCAGTACAAAAAAATGAAGCACAGAGAAGCAGAGTGCAGTTTATTACAGTACAGTAAATTGCAGCACAGTGAAGCATAGTGCAGTGCAGTTCAGTTCAGTACATCACAGTACAGTGCAGTACATTGCAGCACAGTTTAGCACATTAAAGCAGAGTACAGTACATTAATGCACAGTAAAGCACAGTGCAGCACAGTACAGCACAGCACAGTGCAGTAGAATGCAGTACAAAAGAGTGCAGCACGGTGCAGTGCAATGCAGTACAGTATAGTGCAGCACATTTCAGCAAAGTGCAGAGCAGTGCAGTACGGTACAGTACAGTACAGTAGAGTAAGTACAGAACTGTGCAGTGCTGTACAGTACAGTGCAACCCATTGCAATACATTACAGTAGAGTAGAGTACATTACAGTAGAATACAGTAAAATAGAGCGCAGTACAGCTCAATACAACACATTGAAGCACAATGCAGCACATTACAGCACAGTACAGCACAATGCAGCACATTACGGCACAGTGCAGTTCAGTAGAATACAGTACAGTGCAGCACAATGCAACAAAATGCAGTGCAGTGCAGTACAGTACAGTACAGTACATTACAGCACACTGCAGAACAATGCAGTTCAGGACAGAACTGTGTAGATTAGCACAGTGCAGCACTGTAAAGTTTAATGCAGTACAATACAATACAGTACATTACAGTAAAGAAAATTACAGCACAGTGCAGTAAAGGACAGTACAGTTCATCACACTGCACTACGGTACATTACAGTACATTACATTAAAGTACAGCACAATACAGCACAGTACAGCACAGTACAGCACAGAACAGCACAGTACAGCACAGAGTAGCACAGTACAGCAAATTGTAGTGCAGTAAATTGCGGTAGAGCACAGTGCAGCACAATGCAGTTCAGTACAGTACAGTAGAATATAGTACATCACAGTACAGCACAGTGCAGTAAATTACAATAAACTGCAGCACAATGCAGTACATCACAGTAATGTACTGTACAATAGAGCACATTAAAATATATTACATTGCAGCACCGTGCAGTGCAGCATATTAGAGTATAGAACAGCACATTGCAGTGCAGTACATCAATACAAAATACAGCAAAGTACAGTACAATACAGCACAGTGCAGTGCAGTGCAGTACGGTACAGTACAGTAAAGTACAGTACAGTACAGTGCAGTACAGTACAGTACACTACAGTGTAGTACAGTAAATTACAGTACAGTACAGTACAGTACAGTACAGTACAGTGCAGTACAGTACAGTATAGTACAGTGCAGTACAGTACAGTATAGTACAGTACAGTGCAGTGTAGTGCATTTTATTACATTGAATACAATACAGCACAGTACAGTGCAGTAGAATACATTACAGCACAGTGCAGTGAGTTCAATACAGCACAATACAGCACAGTGCAGTGCAGTTCAATACAGCACAATACAGCACAGTGCAATGCAGCACAATACAGTACAGTACAGCACAATGCAGTAAAATAGAGCTCAGTACAGTACAGTAGGATACAGTACAGTACAGCGCAGTGCAGTGCAGTTCAATACAACACAATACAGCACAGTGCACCACAGTGCATTGCAGCACAATACAGTACAGTACAGCACAATACAGTACAATACAGCGCAGTACAATATAGTAGAATACAATACAGTACAGCACAGTGCAGTGCAGTTCAATACAGCACAATACAGCACAGTGCAGCACAATGCATTGCAGCACAATACGGTACAGTACAGCACAATACAGTTCAATACAGCGCAGTACAGTACAATAGAATACAGCACAATACAGCACAGTACAGCACAATAGAGTACAATACAGAGCAGTACAGTACAGAAGAATAGCGTACAGTGCATCAGAGTGCAGTGCATCACACTACTGTATCGTACAGCACAGTGCAGTGCAGTACAGCACAATATACCACTATGCAGCACCGTGCAGCACGGTACGGTACATTACAGCACAATTCAACACATTGCAGCACAGTGCAGTGCAAATCACTGCAGTACAATACAATACAGTGGAGCACAGTGCAGCAAAGTGGAGTGCAGTGCATTACAGTACAGTACAGTGCAATACAGCACAATACAATACAGAACAGATTAGTACAGCACAATACAGTACCTTAAAGCACATTACAGCAAAATGTAGTGTAGTACAGTGCAGTAGAGCACAGTTCAGTACATTGCAGCAAAGTGCATTGCAGTACAATAGAGTAAAGTGCAAAACAGTGCAACAAAATACAGCACAGAACAGCACAGTGTGGCACAGTACAGCACAGTGCAGTGCAGTACAGTGCAGTGCAGTACGGTACAGTACAGTACAGTACAGTGCACACAGTGCAGCACAGTGCAGTGCAGTTTGCTGTACAGTACAGTAGATTACAGTACATTGGTGCACAATGCAGCACAGTGCAGTGCAGTGCAGCACATTAAAGCACAATGCATCATAGTACAGAAGAGTAGAGCATCGTGCAGCACAGTACAGCACAGTGCAGTACAGTACAGTGCAGTACAGTACGGTAGAGTACAGTACAGTGCACACAGTGCAGTACAGTGCAGTGCAGTTTGCTGTACATTACAGTACAGTACAGTTCATTGGAGCACAATGCAGCACAGTGCAGTGCAGTGCAGCAAATTAAAGCACAGTACAACATAGTACAGCAGAGTAAAGCAAAGTGCAGCACAGTACAGTACAGTGCAGTGCAGTACAGTGCAGTACAGCACAATGTAGCACAATGCAGCACAGTGCAGTGCAGTACAATACAGTATATTTCAGCACAGTGCAGTACAGTGCAGTGGAGTGTAGTAAAGTACAATGCAGTACATTACAGCACAATACAGCACAATAGATTACAGTGCAGCACAGTGCAGTAGAATACAGTAGAATACGTTATATTACAGGACAGAACAGTACAGTACAATACAGTACAGGGCAGCACAGTTCAGTGCAGCCCAGTATAGTATAGTACAGCACAGTGCAGTGCAGTACATTACAGTACAGTACAGCATAGTACAACACAGTACATTAAAATAAGGCGGAGTGCGGTGCAATGCAGTACGCTACAGTACAATACAGCACATTTCAATACAGTAAAGTCAAGTAGAGTGCAGCAAAATGCAGTGCAATATAGAACACTACATCACAGTACAGCACAGTACATTACAATACAGCACAGTTGAGTGCAATACAGTACAGTACAACACTTTACAGCACAATGCAGTCCAGTACAGCACAGCACAGTACAATACAGCACAGTACAGTACAATACAGCACAGTGCAGTGCATTACAGTACATTAAAGCACAATACAGCACAGTACAGTACAGTACAGCACATTGCAGTTCAATAGAGAACATTAAAGCACAAAACAGCACAGTACAGTACAGTACAGCACATTGCAGTGCACTACAGTACAGTGCAACAAACTGCAGTTCAGAACATTACAATAGAGAACAGTGCAGTGCAGTACAGTACAGTAGAGCACAATACAGCACAATAGAGTACAGTACAGCACAGTGCAGTGCAGTGCAGTTCAGTACAATACAGCACAATACAATACAGTACAGTACACAACAGCACATTGCAGTGCATTGCAGTACAGTAGAGTACAGTACAACCCAATAGAGTACATTAAATTATAGTACAGTGCAGCACAGTGCAGTGCAGCACAGTGCAGTGCAGAACAGTACAATACAATACAGTACATTACAGTGCAATACATCACAGTACAGCACAGCACAGCACATTACATCAGAGTGCAGCACAATGCAGTGCAGCACAGTGCAGTGCAGTACAGTACAGTACAGTACAGCACAACGCAGTGCAGTATAGTACAGTACAGCAGAGTGCGGTGCAATAAAGTACAGTGCAGCCCAGTGCATTACTGTACAGTACATTACAGCAAAGTGCAGTACAGTACAGTACAGTACAGTGCAGCACGGTGCAGTGCATTACAGTACAGTACAGCACAGCGCAGTGCAGAACAATACACTACAGTACAGTACAATACAGTATAACACAGCAAAGTGCAATAAACTAGATTACAGCACAATAGAATACAGTAGAGCGCAACACAGTACATTATATTGCAGTGCAGTGCAGTACAGTACAGCACAGTGCTGTACATTACAGTACAATACAGCACAGTACAGTAGAGTACAGTACAGTACAGTACAGTACCGTACAGTACAGTACATCTCAGTACAGTACAGCACAGTTCATTACAGTACAATACAGTACAGTACAGCACAGTACATTACAGAACAGTACAGTACAGTACAGTATAGTACAGTACAGCACATTACCGTACAGTACAGTACAGCTCAGGACAGTACAGTACAGTACAGCACAGTAAATTAGAGTACAGTACAGTACAGTACAGTACTGTACAGTGCAGCACAGTCCAGTGCAGCACAATACAATACATTACAGCATAGTGCAGTGCAGTACAGCATATTACAGTACAGTGTAGCACAGTGCAATGCAGCTCAGTACAGTACAGTACAGCACATTGCAGTGCATTAGAGTGCAGTACAGCACAATTCAGCACAGTGCAACACATTGCAGTGCAGTACAGTACATTACTGTGCAGCACATTGCAACACAGTTCAGTACATTGCAGCACAGTGCAAAATGGTGCAGTACGGTACAATACAGTGCAGCACAGTGCAGTACAGTACAGTACATTACATTACTGTGCAGCACAATGCAGCACAATACAGTACAGTACAGTACAATACAATACAGCACCATACATTACAGTAAAGTACAGCACATTACAGTGCAGTACAGTAGAGTACAGTACATAAATTACAGCACAGTGCAGTACAGTACAGTACAGTACAGCACAGTGCATTGCCTGAAATTGTGCACTGAACACTTGCCACAACCTGTGCAGTGTTCCTTCTATTTACTGCTACATCACAACATACTGTCTTTATGAAAACAGTAAATAAATTTATATATTTTGCGTTGTGTTGTTTGAGGCTTATCTCTGTTTTCTGATTTTTCAATTATAGTCTTTGTGTTTCAGTCCCAAATATCTGATTTTATATTTTTTCATTTTTATTTTAATGCCGCTGCAGACCTTCACTACTAATACTACTACTACTACCACGAACTCCACTACCACTAGTACTACCAAATCCACTGCCACTACTATTAACTCCATCACATCCAGTACCACTAACACTACTACTGCTACAAATCTACTACTATTTCTATTACTATTACTACTACTAGCACGAACTCCACTACCACTAATACTACCAAATTCACTACCACTACTATTACCTCCATCACATTCAGTACCACCAGCACTACTACTACTACTACTACTGATCTACTACTATTTCTACCACCACCACAACCACCAAAACTACACTATTATTACTACTACTACTACCACCTTTACTACCAGCACCATTACTACTACTACCACTAACACAAACATTTATACTACCGCCACCCTTACTACCACCAAGACCACTACTACTATCACCACCAAATCTAGACTACCACCACTACTATTATTATTATTACTACTACTATCACCACTTACACTGCCACCATCACTACTACTAATAATAATAACACCACCTACATTACCACAAACATTAACACAAATACTACCACACCACCACCAATACTACTACTAGTATTAATACTACTACTTTCACTACCACCATTACTAGACCACCACCACAACTAACATCAAAACCTCCACTACCACCACCACCACACCATTACTAGTACAACTACCATTACCACCTTCAAGACAACCACAACAAGTACTACAAATACAACCACCAACTCTACAACCACCACCACAAATCCACAACGACTATTACTAATACTACTACCACTTCCACTACAACCAACACCAGTACTAAAAATACAAACACCACCTTCGCTAACACCACCACTATTACTACTGCTAGTACTACTACAACTACTACCTTCACAACCAACACCTCCACTACCACCACAATCTATACTTCTAATACTACATCTAGCTCCCTACCACCACTAATACTACTACTACTGCTTCCTCCTCTAGTACCACCACCACAAGTACTAATAATGCTACTAATGCCTCTACTACCACCACTAATACTACTACTTCTACTACCACTCCTACTACTACTACTACTACTACTACTACTACTACTACTACTACTACTACTACTACTACTACTAATAATAATAATAATAATAATAATAATAATAATAATAATAATAATAATAATAATAATAATAATAATAATAATAATAATAAT
>Ga0268261_10002287_pt1 | contig 13677 bp, 11 predicted proteins | sample TergutNc150P1_FD_190353 | JGI IMG/M metagenome (GOLD analysis project Ga0268261, IMG submission 190353) | Nasutitermes corniger P1 segment gut microbial community from laboratory colony in Florida, USA - Nc150 P1 (SPAdes) (version 2) | ecosystem: Host-associated > Arthropoda: Insects >... | reverse complement strand
CAGTTTTTGTGGTCAGCCCTAAGCACTTCAGTTTGACAGACTGAAGAATCACAGTGTCAGTTGTTTCTACAGGAATTGTTTTCACACTAAACCTGACAGCAACATACCAGAAGATTTGGGGATTTGGAGGTGCTTTTACGGATGCTGCTGGAATAAACATAGATTCATTATCTATACAGACAAAAGAAAATCTGATGAGGTAAGCCAGAGGAGAGTTGGAATGTGGTGGGGATAAAGCACCTTCTTGTTCTAGCCCATGCTGAATAGGAAACACATCCATAAATGTTTATATATGCTAAACAGGGCACATATGTTTAACGTGATTTGCAAAGGCAATTAAAATATTATACACTTAACTGATTTGTGGGCTTTCTTAAAATCTGTAAATAGTCAGTGTTTTAATCTGTGATATTCCTGTTTTGTGTAATGATTTTCAGATATAAGCAAGACACATTATACACTGATGGTCAACAGTGATTTCATTCATAAGTGGCTTTAAATATGTCAAAAAGTAACATAAAATGTTGTGCCAAGCTGACAAAAGGGAGATACTTCAGAACACACTGCAGTCAATTTTGTGTCATAGGTGTTTAAATTTTGGGTATAATTATACTGTTGGATAATTGTGATGTGTACATGCAGTTTTACTGCATCAACTAATAGAAAATATTTGTATTGATGTCATTTAGGAATTTTGTAGCTGTTAATTTTTTTGACATGTCAGTAATGTGTATGTCTGCTATATTTCATTTGTCTCATGTTTCACTGTCATTCTGTCAGCCTTTATATCTTTGCAGGTCCTACTTCTCAACAGATGGAATTGAGTTCAACTTTGGTCGTGTTCCAATAGCTGGCTGTGACTTTTCAACACACACCTACACATATGATGATGTGCCAGGGGATACAAACTTCACACATTACAATTTGACTCTGGAGGATTTTTTCTATAAAGTGAGTAATCCTTCGAAGGCCTTGGCATTCATAAGTGCACTGTATGTTCAGGCATTTCCTAGATTTAAGACCCATATGTTTCTATGACACTGAGTCATTGATATCTGTTGCTTTTTCCAAAATTTTCTTGCGTTGAAATAATGTTTATCATGTGGCTGGTTTAAATTCCACTCTGTTACTCAGTATCACAACCAAAGGTAAATAGAGTCTAGGTCATTGCAAGCCAGGGTATCTTAAAACATGGTGTGATGAAGAATGTTCACAGTTTATAGTTTAGAGGAAGCCAGCTAAATTGCAGTGATTACATGCTGAAAGCCAAATTGATGGAGGTAAATTGAAAAATGTAAGACATGAAACTAGTTCATGTGTCTGGAACAGGAAGAGGGAATGGACTTGAAACGAAGAGAACAATCAAGTATACAGCGTTACTTGCACAAGAAGTTTCCCAACTGACCAGTGAACAAGAATCTCTTGTATATATACAACGTTAGTAGCCTAAGGAGGCTACTAACGTATATATATCGAGCTTATATATATATATATATATATACACACACACAATGTTAGTAGACTGAGGAGGCTACTAACATTGTATATATATCGGGCTTCCAGTAATGCCAAATACGCTAACGTGATATATATATCGACCTAATTTTGGCAACGTTGTCAGCCCGTTGTTTTATTTTCTGTACAATGTCTCAACACTGAATCAGTTCTGCGAGCCTTTCTCTATCTTGCTAGAGTGTAAAAAACTATAGTCTGGACCCTAATTAGCCGTGAATGCATAAGTGTCATAAGTCTTCAAAAAGTATCGCACAGTTAGTTCAGTCTTGCATTTAGTAAATGGAATGATCTGGTCACTCCTCAACACTGAATCAGTTCTCAATGCCTTCTCTGTGTTGCTAAAATGTAAACACTTCAGTCCTGTCTCACCCATACCTTAATTAGCCATGAATGAATAAGTGTCACAAGTCTTCAAAAAGTATCGCACAGTTTAGTTTAGTCTTGCATTTAGTAACTGGAACGGAAAGTTTCGGTCATAAAATCTAATGATGTTTACCAGCAGGCTGTCAAGTGAAGGTTTATAGCAGGATAAGAGACATTTCTTAGTAGGGGGAACGGACATTCACACGAGTTACTTTGCAAGTGTTCAATATCAGTTCAGTTGAGTTTTGCTGTACCTACAAAGCAGCTGTGCTAGTTTGTTTTGCAATGGAAACTGAGGTTGCATGTGTGAAACGGACTCGTGTGCTGTCCCAGAATCAAATAACACCTGACAGCAACACACACTACAGTGACTCATCTGACAAGGGGGTAGAAGGATTTGGGCATAAACTGTACATGGACAACTTCTTTTCCTCCCCTGACCTGTATGATGACTTGGCCCAGAAAAAAATTTTATGTTGTGGGACAGTTAGGCCACATAGAAAGAACATGCCCAAGGACCTCAGGCCCAAGACACTGAGATTGAAACGTGGTGACATTCGAGTAAGGACCAGGGGTGACTTAACAGCTGTAGTGTGGAAGGACAAGAGAGGCGTACGCCTCCTGGCAAATATTCATGATCCACCCAGAGAAGGCAATTATTGCGACGAACACAGGAATGCGATAAAGCCAGCAATTGTGGCGAATTGTAACCATCACATGGGGCATGTTGACAATACAGATAGGATGGCCAATAGCTACACGACCAGCTGTCGAACATGGAAGTGGACAAAAAAGCTCTTTTTCCACTTGTTGGACCTGGCCATTGTCAACAGTTACATCCTTTTATCTTCATGCGGTGGGAAGAAAATTTCACACATTTTCGACTCACCCTTATCACAGAGATGCTGGCATGTTCTGGGTATGAGCCAAGACCATCCATGCCTATTGGAAGACCAGCCCAAACTTCTACTAACATCGGAAGACTGGACATACGTCACAATAAACACTGGCCTACCCACAATCCCACCCAGTGCCGTCACGTGTGTTCTGCGATCCGTGAAGTTCAAGTGTGTTAAGTGTGACGTGGCACTTTGTGTGGACCGAAATTGTAAGTTTTTTTAGAAACGTATCATCTACATTACACAATAAGGAAATTACAGCATTTTTAAGGCATTCTGAGCAATTTCTGATTCATTCCCCACAAACTGCTTTTTTTTTCACAAATTTATCCCGCTTAGTTCTCGAAATATTCAGGTTTTTCGAAGAGCATGCGCAAAATTTAAATACCCCGCAAAATAATTTGGTGAGCTGGGATTTACAGATGGGATTTACAGATGGGATTTAACTCTGTAGCCTGAGGGTTAAAGGGGAATACTTTTTATAAAGGAAATGCTCAAAGGAAGTTCATTTTTTGGATTCACTTTTGTATTTTGATTGTAAGCAATTATTTCATAATATGAGGCCTCTTCAAAAATATGTGGACTTGTGCTGTGAAATTAACAGTACTAAACTCACCTTCAAGATGGACTAATCTCCTTCACTTTATGCCCTTCTGCTTGGATACATTAAATGCCATGGCTTTGCCATTGCTGGCAGCATTCCTTTTACTTTGTTTTGGGAAAGTTGCTGCATCTCGTTAAGTTCGGTTGTTACCACACTTTCAAATCATTTACTTTTACAGGTGTCGTTAGTTTGTGGGAAGAGCAGAATGCCATGTGGTTCCATGTCTATGCACTGTGGCGTTAACACACCTGTGGAATGTGGTGTGTGGCTAAAAATTGCAGCGTAATTTGGGTTGAGTGTGTCAGTGCATTGTCATAATGAATTTTCCATGCACCAGACTGCCATTTTCTTGGTCATTTATTGCATACTGCATCATGTTAAAATCTTAATACTTCTGAATAAAATTACTGGTTTTGAGCATATTCATGGTGCACAGTAAATTCTTGATAAAAAAAAAAGATAATTATTATTTGTGTCTTGCTTCAAACTTGGTAGGCTTTCATGGGTTGTAATAATGAAGGTGTTTTCCATATTGATGATTGTTATTTAGTTTCAGTGTCTTAGTTGTACACCTGTGTTTAGTCCCCAGTTGCAGTATTTTTAGAGTAATGGTCGTCTGCCTGAACATATGAACAAATCAGAGGCTACTGACAGATGGTGCTGGTTCCTCTCCACTATTAGCAGCCATAGGATAAGCTTTGCTAACACATACTCAGTTAAAATTGCCTAGCATATGCCAAAAGAACTTCCTAGTTCCCAGCCACCTCCCTAGGGTTTAGTCCTCAAACTGCATTCACCAAATATCACACATTTTTGTTGTCAATTCATTATTTGTGCTCAGCACAGGATGTCTAGAATGCTGGTCAATTTGTGTAGATGTGCATCTTTCATTAAAGTGGCAGAACCACTCAAAAACTGGAGTATAGATTATGACATTCCCCCAGATGGCTGTTTTAACTCTTGGCCACTACTTTAAGTGCCAATCTTGAAGGTGAAAAATACACTTACATTTGCAATTGAAAACTGGGGATCACATTGTTGAAAATTATATGATATAAAAACACAGGCTTATTAACATTTTCTGGTAAATCTTAATAATCAAGTGAGACTCGCCATTTAAGTGGTTTTGAAGTGTGTGAAAATGTTAAAACTATTAGGAACGTGCAATGGCAGGAATATGTTTTGGAAAATGGGACCAAGTCTTTGCTTGCAGCCTTGCCAGACTACCACCATTTGATAGCCTTTTCTGTTGTTACTTGACTATAATACATTTTCAGGAATCTGTTAAGTCAAATCTAGACACATATCTTTATATTTCCTTTTTAAATCTTTCTGTAAACTGCGCAAAGTGATTTATGAATGTGCTGAAAACGTTAATTTGTATCACACAGTCAAGTAACTTCATATAGCCCTTGAGGAATTCTACCATAAATGGAAAGCACGTAAGCGTATTATCATTCTTGTACACAGTTCCCGTTCCTCTGTTATAAGGCAACTTGGACAGACAGTTATTTCAGTGTTTAAAAAAATTTATAAAACAGAAGTTATAATGCTCAACTTAAAAATGGCAGTACAAGGTCATTTTCTGGCACAAGTACACTTTTTTCATTAACTCTACGTGTGGCATTCATCTCAGAACTCATTATGTAGGTTCCATTGCTCATTAAGTCACAACACATTATCATTTGCTGCAACAGAATATTCAAAACTACACATGAAGTTCAGATTTTGCCGAAACATCTCCAGGATATTCCTCAGATAGTAAACAAGGTTACGAATGGTGTACTCCCTGACCTAATGTGCAGGCTTTACCGAGGTACTCATAACCTTCAAAATGTCATACCGTTTCATTGTCCACATATGAATTTAATTGAATTTATGCCAATTAGAAAAGCACAGCCTCTCCTTCACTAATTTTCATGAAGCTCATGGGTGCTTAGCAGCATTCTGTGCAAATCTCTTGATTCTGAAGTTCATCAGAATCTCAATAAATGTTGAAAGCACGGATAGAAACTCAGTTACACTGGTAAGTAAAGAATAGCTTTTACTGCACTAGTTCTCACAAAACTCGTGGACTATGTTGACATTATTCTGTACCGAACTGTATCTATATTCAATGAAAATTGTGCTATCAGCTTTAGTATATTAGCAAAATAGAGCCTCAATTTAATGAATTAATAGGTGGGAAAGGGGCCACTATTAAACCAGAATGTCTGTGGATTGCAATATTTTATTAAAAAACTTGTATAAAAGTACTCCTATATTAAAAGCGTAATGCAGTGTGGTTTTAAATGTAGAGTATTTAAATTATTGTAGGAAATGGTCAAAATACTCCCAAACCCCCACAGGGTCACTGCCACTTGAACCCATTCTGGGCACCTTTTTTGAGAAGGACTTATTACTTTCAGCAGGTGCACAGAGAGCGTCACTAAATATGTGCCTCTTTGTGATGCCATATCTCTTTGAAATCACATAATCCAAATATCACTTGCTTTCATTGGCATTCCCTTATGCTTAGGTATTGTGTCAGCAGCAGGTTTTATATCTGTGTCTCTTATATTCATGTATGCATGAACATCAAAGATTGTACCATTTGGTCTGAGCATCATTTAAGGTTATTTGTTTTGATGGCTCTGTGTGTTCCTTTTGGCTGCCCGATACATAATGGGTAGTACCTTCTCTGTCAGAAGATAATATTACTGATGGTCTGACTGTTTTTCTGTAATCCCACACTGTTTGCTCTTTCATACCATACTCCATACGTATGCTTACACAAGACTGTGGCGTTTTGGTTAACTCTAGCTTTTGCTTTACACACAAATGCACTTGAGATTTCTTCTCGTGTTTCTTGGGCTGCATCCTTACCGCAAAAAGAAGAAATTGCCAAAAAATGAATTTAATGAAGTATTCTGTGGATGAATTTTGTTACTGTGAAGACAAAGACTAAGATGGCATCATGAAGAACAGCATTTCATCTTCTCCCCTTAGAAGTATTTGTAGATTTGATTCATTGGTTTGTAAAGAAAGTTTATTTTTGAAAAACATTTTTGCTAATCTATTTTAGAGAAATGAAGAGGAAAAAAGTTCCAAATTTCCTCACAGTTGGTGAGCCTGTACTGGACTCTTTGGGTTTCCGTTGGACTTGTCCAGTATGTTTTAAAATGTCCAGCCCCAAAATTTGGTGCCATATTAACCTGGAGGTTCTTCATTTCTCTCAGATTCCCTTGATCAAAGAAGCACAGAAGCTAAGTCAGCGAGGACTGCACCTGGTTGCTGCTGCATGGACAGCTCCTCCTTGGATGAAAACAAATGGTGACTATTCTGGATTTGGTTTCCTGAAGGGCGAATATTACCAGGAGTGGGCTGACTATCTAGTTAAGTGAGTGACAGATCACCAGTCTCTTGACATTAAAATTCTGTGTGCATTTTATGTGCCTGTTTTCCAAATTGTATGTAGCATATTGTACTGTATGTGATTTGTCAAGTTTGAGAATATTATAAATGAACATAAATTATGCAGTTTGTCACTATGTGATATTCTGCATAATTTTTTTAATTTCAATTCAAAGATTTCAAAGTTTTCATTAGCACCTTTTTTCATACTACAGTAATTTATGTTCTTTCTTCAGAGTAAGAAACCATGTTGCCGAACTACGTAATAAGGTGGAAAATGGTTGGTTTATGTATTTTAATATTTTGTGATGTGGAGTTTACTGAGAAATATAAATTTCTCAACTGAAGAATAATAACAACACAAATTGTGTTTATGGCTGTGGTGGTGGTGATAAACATCGTTATAATCATCAACTACTACTACTACGGGAAAGTCGCCTATTATGGGAAGTTTCCTAAAATGGGGAGGTGCATTATTTCATACCAGGAGTTTCTTTGCTCTGAACTTAAGAATGTAAATCATTAAGCAGATGAGGTTATTAATTGTAATCATATTATAAACGGTCAGTTTCTCAAGATTTCGGTATGGACTGGGTGTCTTTGTTTTGGTGGGCTGTGAAATGTTTGCTTGTCCCTAAACTGTGACTCACAAGGTGTTGAAGGGAAGTTATTTTTCTAAATTAGTTTAGTGCTCAGGTTTCTGTTAAGCGTAATCTTAAACCCTTGCTGTGTCTCATAGGTACAATTTTAGGTCCTTCTGTTTTATTCACCCATTTTCTCAAGCACCTGTTTTTGCTTATTATAGGGAGGTCTGAAGATCCTAATATGGGGCTCCTCATATTAGGAAGTCAGTACCTTGTGAATTATTTCTTCTGGGTTATATAAAATTACAGATGGCTCGAAGGAAAAAATGGGACCCCGAAAGGATGGAGGCAGCTATTGAGGCTATGAAGAATGAGGAAATGGGCAGCTACAAAATGTCCAGACTTTTCAACTTACCACAAACAACACTACAGCATTATGTTAAAGATTGGCAGAAAGCTCAAGTGAAGCAATAAAACAAAACTGCGTAGGAACCAAGTTCTTCCTTGTGCAGTAGAAAATGATCTGGCTGAGCACTGTCGTGTGATGCAAAGAAAGTTTTTGGTCTTGATAATGGCAGACGTCGTGCACCTCGCTTACCAACTAGCTGCAAGAAATGGAATTAAAAACCAATTTTGCAAGAGAAATTAAAAGACTGGAAGAAAAGTGGTTGAAAAATTTCCTGCCTCGTCATAAAGATATTTCTGTTACAACCACTGAAGTTCTTCACTCTCAAGAGCGAGGGGTTTCACTCTTGAATCAGTAGCTCAATTTTTTAAATCTATGAACCCGCTATGTTCACCATTCAACATAATCTTGCAACACTTTACAATTGCGACAAAACAGGCATCACTATTGTACAGTGCAAACACACAAAAATATTAGGATTGAAAGGCAAGCGTCAGATATGTTCTGTTCAATCCGCAGGTCCGGGGTCTCTTGTGACAGTCGTCACCTGTTTGAGTCCAACTGGACACTTCATTCCTCTGTTACTTATTTCTGAGAAAATATGTGAAACAAGAACTGATGAATGGCACACCGCCTGGATCAATCCACACATGCCATTTCTCGGGGTGGATACAGAGCAAGATTTTCTGGTTTCTTCATTTCATCAGATATACACAGCTGACAAAATAAAATCTTTGTATCTTAGTACTGGACGGACACTATTCACACACAAAGAACCTGGAAGTTATTACTTTAGCTTGAGAGAATCATGTTGACATCATTTACCTCACAACAGTCACAAAATGCTATGCTTGGATGAAGCCTTCTTGGGGCCCCTTTAATCATTCTACTGCCAAGAAGTTGAAAAATAGCTCCGTTCAAACCTAGGGCGAGTCGTCACTGTCTACCAAATTGGTGAACAGTTTGGCAATACATACAAGCAAGCTGCAACAGGCGAGATAGCAGCTAATTACTTCCAGGTGACAGGCCTTTTTCCTTGTGACAAGAACATTCTCAGATCACACAATTTCCTTCTAGCCTCAGAGAACACAGATGCTGCTCCTGTGAACCATCCTGCTTTGGTGAATACCAGCGATCAGCCATCATTTAGTTCTGCTCATTTTTCGCCATAAACTTCTGCAGAGGCTCTCCGAGCATCAGATATCAGCCCTGTGCCAAACCTGAACCTACAGGCAAATACTTGTGGTGTAACAGCAAAGAAAATATTGATTTCACCTTACAGAAAATTTGTTGGGGCAACTCAGAAAAAGAATATCAAACAGGCCACTAAATCCAAAACCAATCGACTTGCATTGAATGCTATTCTTGGTCCTTCAAAGGGACAGAAGAGAGGTTTTGCCGGGATCCAACTCACAGACGTAGCCATTCCTTTCACTGATGATTCAGCGGGAAGAAGAGGAAAAATATGCTGATTGTGTGTTCTGTACTGGTCGTTTCTGGGAAGACCACAATGGAGAAGAGTGGATACAATGTACGAAATATTTCAGATGGGCGCACACACTGTGTGCTGGTATGGAGGAAGATTTGGCTTGTGAGCTTTTTCTGGGATAAACGCTGTTTTGTTCTTAGTATGTATCCTTTGTATTTGTAATTTTTAAAATTCTGTAACTATTCTTTGTGCTTTCTGTATAAAATATTCACCTCCCCAAATTAGGAACACGTGTGCGCCTAATTAGGAGATATGAAGCTTTTACAGAAACAAATTTTACACACGTTTTTCTTTTCCTGATTTACGATGTTTATGTAACAACTGTCTCTCCATTAAACGTATAAAGTTATGTTTGTATTTTGAAAAGTGTTATGACTTTTTCCTAAGTTTAATAGTAGTTTTTAAAAATCCTCCCCATAATAGGCAACTTTCCCCTACTAATACTACTACTACTACCACTACGACTACTACTACTACTACTACTACTACTACTACTACTACTACTGCTACTACTACTACCACCACCACCACCACTACTACTATCACCACCACCACTACTACTACCACTACTACTACTACTACTACTACTACTACTACAACAACCACCACTGCTGCTGCCACACAGTGGGTCTCTGCATCAGAACCTGGTCGAAGTTATTTTTATGTTAATGGGTATGATTTACTTAATGAAGTGCTTGCTGATGACTCCATATTGAGTGTTCTTTTTCTTTGGCATAATAACTGTATTTATTAAGCATAATAAAACAACAATGTGGCAATTGTACTTCTCTGCTCTTTTGGTCCTTAACATTAATGATGCTGCAAAAAATTTGATTGGTACTAGTGAAGTCTGAAACAAATTGCTATGACTTTATTTGCGGGTTACCCTTTTTGCTCACCATGTCTAGTTCTATCAAGAAGACCCATTTGGAAATCAAGATAATCTTTTGAATATTTTCCCAGCAGCTGTACCAAGAACAGTTTCATGTGGAGTTGTGTTGTGAAGAAGATCCTGTAGCTTTGCTTTAGCAAGAGTGTCAGCAACTCCTAATGAATCCTTGGTAGGATAAGTACCAAATCTCATGTCCCTTTTCCATTGCTTAGGTCGTACCAAAATATCAGTACAGGTCCGAGGCCTTATGTGTATGAACATTTCATAACATGGTACATTTTTACAGTGAAGAGTTGTTAGCACCTCACCCAACCCGCACGCTAAAGGAACCACCCTGTGTCGGCTTTCTGCGACTGCTAATTCAATATATTTGCAGTTATCCTCGATATTGGAGGCCATTCCTCCATCTGCATCCTGAGGAGACGCCATGCCGTGGTGACAGGGACCCACTTATCATGGATACTAGAGACATTTTACAAAAATACTGTAAATCATCTGTACACATAAAAAATTCATCTACAGAGTAAAAGGAGCTTGTGCCTGTAGGTATTTTCTTAAGGTTGCTTGAAATTTTCCCTTGTCATGCTTGAGGTTTGCACCCTAGGTGGTAATGTGTTGATAATTTTTATGCCAGTATAGAATTTACTTTTTTGAAAACAAGATAGTTTGACATTTGGTCTATGAAGATGATGCTTTTTCCATGTATTAATATTATGTATAGAGGAATATGTTTGAAAAATTTCCTGATTATTGAAAATGGAGTTCATTTTTGAAAGTACATGGTGCGACAATTTAATTCCCGGAATGGCACTGTGAAAGCAAAATTTGCTTACCTGTGCACTGACAGCTGCCATCGCCTTCGAAATATTCTCCTTGTGAAGCTTTGCACTTCGTGAGACGATGGTGCCACTGCCGAAAACATTCTTGAAAATCGTTTTCCAGAATACCTCGCAGTAACGTTTTCATGTTGCGTTGGATGTTAGAAAGGTTATCAAATCTTTGTCCTTTCAGGGCATTTCTTAATTTTGGAAAGAGCCAAAAATCGCAGGGGGCTAAGTCAGGTGAATAAGGTGGATGGTCCATTTTTGTAATTGAGTTCTTAGCCAGGAACTTGCGAACTCTCAACACATCATGCGCAGGGGCATTGTCATGGTGGAGAATCCACTTATCAGGCCAGATTCCACGTCCTTCCCTCCGAACAGATTCCCATAACATTGTCAGCATTTCCACATAACACTGTTGATTTACCATTTGCCATTGTGCAATGAATTCATAGTGAACTATCACCTTGTGATCGAAGAAACACACAAGCATGGTCTTGACCTGCGACCGAGACGTGCGTGCTTTTTTCGGTCGAGGTGAATTCTGTGTTTTCCACTGCATGCTCTGTTGTTTTGTTTCCTGGTCGTATTGAGAACACCACGTTTCATCACTGGTAATGACCCTATGAAACATCTGTGCATTGCATAAAAGATCAGATGAAATCTGCTGCTCCAGGTTCTTGTCACTCATTTTTCCACCAACCGTATACCATGGACACGTACTACTTCCTCTGCTGCTTGGGAACGAATGACTCATTTGGTCTGTGGCTCATGTTAATGCAAGTTGAAACATGTCCAAACATGCTTGAGTACACGAGTTTGACTAACTCAACGCCCCAGTGATACGCTGCAACTATTCCGGGAATTAAATTGTCGCACCTCGTATACAATGGCATGGAACAGGGAGACTCTAATTGTTTAAATAGACTTCTGCAGGAGGTTCTGGGTTGTGCAACAGCCATAATTCTGATGATTTTCTTTTTCAGAGTGAAGATCTTCCCACTGTGGAAAGATTTACTGCCAAAAATTGTTCCATATTTTATAGTATAATGAAAAGAATGCATAGTAAATTGATCTGAGAGTGTTAATGTTACTTATATGGTGCATCAACCTAGCAGCATAACATAACATAACAGCAATCCCGTTTTTCTGTTAGTGGACGTACCACCTTAACCTGGCAGCACTAACAACAGGTCCTATAGCATTGATGTGATGTGGCAGCCTTAAGAACTGGCTCTGTAATGCTGGACTATGTGTTATTAATTTTATTCTTCAATCTTAATTATTAGATACTATTTATGAAGTAAATCAAAGGTGGCAAGTGGATGCCATGTGTCTTATCTCTCTGTTACCCACTGTTAGAGCCTGCACCATAGAACAGTTTTTTTTAAATTAGAAATGGGAGATTGTCACTGAAAGTTGTCATGAAATTCTTTTAGCCATACTGACTGCTATCGAACTCCACTCTATTTAAGGCCATAAGTGTACCCTGTTTGTGGATCATTATCTTCCTTTAAAATTGTGTAAACAGGCAGCAAGTCAACTCAATAAACAACAGAACTCAACTGAAACGTTTGTGTTCCTCCCATCAGTGCATGATTTCAGGCATCTGCCACTGTGTACATGAAATCTTTGTTCTTCTGGGATGTTACACAGCATAGATTTGTAGTTAGGTACCTTTCAGTCTTGTTACAGTTCTGTATATTAAGTATTTTAAAATACGGTTAAGAATATTAAAATGCTTCTCCTATATTGCAGATTCCTTGATGAATACAAAAAGCAGGGCGTTGAATTCTGGGGCATCACAACTGGCAATGAGCCAATAAATGGCATTCTCCCAGTGAACAGGTTCAACTCGATGGGCTGGACCCCACAGTCACAGAGGCAGTGGATTAAGGATAATTTTGGACCAGCCCTGAAGAAGTCGCACTGCAACGTTAAGTTACTTGCACTTGATGACCAGCGCTTTATGTTGCCCTGGTGGATGAACATGGCAAGTCATAGTAGTTATGACTATTTGTAATGGTTGATATTTCAGTGGGTTAATATACTCATGTTGCCCATTTGATCTCATTGCAGGTCATGTCAGACGAAGAGACAGCAAAATACATAGATGGCATTGCAGTTCATTGGTACTGGGATACTCTGTTCCCACCAAGCCTGCTGGATCGCACACACAACAACTTTCCTGACAAGTTCATCCTTGCAACAGAAGCCTCTAATGGTAAGATTCAAGATTGTTTCAACCGTTTGGTATAAATTTAAATTGCTACAATTTGTTCAGTTGCCTATAATTTAACTCGCTTTTGAAAAACATAAAACTTTGTAATTATGGGTAACAGCATGTCAGTGTAATGGTTTGGCTTCAACATTAACCCTTTTGAGCTGTGCAGCACATTTGTTGCATCACATGGTGTAATGTTCAGAGTACATTGCAATATAGCGTACATGTCAACCATTATTGTATAGCCCTGTTGGCATTTTTGTGGGCCCCACTAATCTCTGTTGAATACAGTGGGAATGTCCTCTTCTCACCTTCCTGTTCACCTGTTTTACCCTGAATAAGATATAGCAAAACCCCTGAGACAGTTTGTTAGCTGTTGTACTTAGTTACTTGAGACATGTGCTTCTTTTCAGTTCCAGTGTGGTCTAGTATCAAAACACACACACACACACACACACACACACACACACACACACATATGGTCACT
>Ga0268261_10002286_pt1 | contig 13681 bp, 9 predicted proteins | sample TergutNc150P1_FD_190353 | JGI IMG/M metagenome (GOLD analysis project Ga0268261, IMG submission 190353) | Nasutitermes corniger P1 segment gut microbial community from laboratory colony in Florida, USA - Nc150 P1 (SPAdes) (version 2) | ecosystem: Host-associated > Arthropoda: Insects > Digestive... | reverse complement strand
CCCCACCACCACCACCAAAAAAAACTGAAGTTCCAGAAAAACGTTAGGTGATAGCACATTTTCGTTTTCAGATCTGGATTCAGCATGGCCAAATTACAGAAATTTACCTATTTTCATCCAGGGGCAAAACAAAAAGCTTAAATTTGTTCTTCACTGTGATTTGATGATTTCAGTTGATAATAAGTTATGCAGCATATTTATAAGGTCCTTGGTTGGTATGTTGGCAGTGGAGGTCTACACATTTTGTCATAAAAGTTACCAGACCTCAGCCCATTTGGTTTTCATCACTTTCTGTGCAGAAGTTCTTTTACTAGTAGTAGGTTCAAGGGTTCTGTGGTTTTGAAAATGACATTCAGGGAGCAATTCCAGTGCCCAGTTACGTACTGTTCAATCTTGATTTGAAGAAAAAGCAGACTGGACTCTGAATTGAGACACCATTGTCTGTTGATCTCAACTTTCATGTTTTACATACATATTATTTTTAAACCTTTCTGTATGATAGGTGCAGAGACCACAAAATTTCACTGAATATAACAGCACTGATCCTCAAGTATCAAATATGCAGCTGTGAATGGCTCAAACCTAACAATGGCAGCCTGTCATTTCTGAGGCAGAATTCATTAGTTCTTAGTGACTGGTGAATGAATTCTGCAGGTTATTAATACACAAGGCCCCTTCTGTACTTTATTTGTAGCAGGTCAAGGAATTATAGAAGTGGCCCAGTATTTAGAGTCCATGTTAAATTGTTTCATTTGTCAGGTGAATTGATTATTAAAGTAGTGCATTTTATTTGGCACCAACCTTACTAAAGTGTACACCAGATAAACTACTGTCATTTATACAGGTGTTACTATGTACCATTTTTGTACATATTTATATGAATAATAAAACAGTTACTAAATGTTGTTCCTTGTTTTTCTGTTTATATTGCACAGATGTAACACAATTGCACCACAAGATACCGAAGGGTACTAATGCCTTATAAATTATTATCTCCCTTAATCTGGAAGAATGTTTCATTCTGCATTATATATATATATATATATATATATATATATATATATATATATATATATATATATATATATATAAAACATGTTCATACATACATACATACACAAACACACATACACACATATTAGCAACATGTCCATCATATGATGCACATCCATAATATTTGTGCTGCCATCTGGTTTCTTTGTTGTATTATATGCTTGAAAAGAACCATTTCTTCAGCCAAACTCTCAGAGGACACACAGTGTCTTCATTTATATGATATTCAATTATTTCTTTGGCCAAAACATGTACCTCACAGGAGACCAGGGAGTGAATGACACACACATACACAACCACAATTTAACAGTGTGTGGTGGTTCATGCTCAAAATGATCATTTCGTCAAAAATAACCAAGTGATTTTGAACAAATTTAAGTCCTTTTCAGAGGGTACACTCTCAGGGATGTAATAAAGTAAGGACTGTAACTACAAAAAATAATGTTACGAATTTTGCTTGGCACATGCAATGGAAATTATAGAATTTGTGCAATATATTTCTCACTATTTGTTCAAATACATTTGCTCTATAAGGTCAGCAGTTTAGACACTGTATCAGAATTTCAAGGGAGTATAGTAACGTTCTGACTGGCATGAAATTATTCTAGGAATTTTCTTTATGTTCAAAGTATTTCCTCTCCAAGTCTTTTGACACTGTCTTGTCTGTACATAATCTTATACACGGATTTTCCATTACTCTGGATTCCAGGGGAGTGGTCCATCAAAACTGACAGAACTGCATCTATAGACAGCAGCAGTAGTAGCAGCAGCAGTAACAGTAGTAATAGTAGTAGTAGTATAGTATAGTATTTCATATTTATATAAGAACATGTGGCACATACAGGTGACATATTCCATTCACTGTATTGAAAATTTTGACTTTGTGGCTGTTACAAGAGCATTGGTCTTCCATGTATTCTGGACATAGTTATCATATGCTGCATACCAAACACTATTAGAACTTCAGCCGATATGTATCCGTGGTTATCAAAACTAAGCATTCTTTGCATTATCAGTGTTAACATACAGAAAAACTGTGTGAAGAAACTGAATTTTGTATACAGATTAGGTAAACAGGAACCATGCCATATACACACACATGTCATACACTGAACAAACAGCACATACTGCCAAATTGTTGGCTTTTTAAAATCATAGTCAAGACTCATTTTTGGATTAGTTAAATTTTGGAATAAAAAACCTGTCCACAGTGTTTTGCTGTATTTAACTTAGCACAGAAATTAAATTCCTGGAAATCAAAACATGATGTCAATGATCTACTTTATACGAAAAAACTGAAAAAAAAAATACATTTATATATAAGATTTCTTTTGTTGTCCCTTCATACAGTTTGTAGGAAGTAGGACACTGCATACAGTGGCACCATGAAGAGCAAAGGAAATCATACAGTATAAAGGTGTCAAAATGTGGTTACAGTAGTTACAACACTCAAGAAATTAAAATTTACTGGAATGTGATTTTAGATTCAGATTTAAGGTACAAATGGAATGTAAGTGTACTGTACCAAACACACCAATTAACTGGTAATAATTCACATGATATTTTCAAGAACTCTGCAAATATGACAGTATTCTCTTCATTATTCAGTGTTGTTTTTATATTGCTTTTCTGTATGTAAAGTAATATTTCTGTCAGTTCTTTAACACTATTTGCTACATATTTATATAATATACATTTCATTTTCTAAATTATTTTGAGATATATACAATATTTACTAATAATCAGGATTTCTATACGAGATCCCATCTCACATGCCATATACAAAGTGATTAAAACATTACATAACAAGAATATTTTTATTCTAAAAGTAGGTTGTAACTCTTCTAAGTTTGGTATGCACTTGCCATAAAATATGCAGCCTGAACACATATTCATTTTCAGTGCATTCACTCTGCAGTGCAGCCTGTGTGATTCATGAGTATTGCATTATCCAATAGAAGTATCACATTTTTTCCTCTTCATGCTTCATGCTACATTAGTATTGCAATCCCATGTTCCTCTAATTTAAGAAAACCTTTCAAAATACAACTGTATGTGACCATTGTCATGAATCTTTATGTTTAGATGTACACCAAGCAGATAAAGAAGAATAAATGGGAAATATGCAGTGGATCAATAAATCATTCACTATTTATCAATTCAGATTATACAACACAAACACAGTGACATTTGCTCTGAATGAACAACTCAGCCACAACTGATGAAAGCTGAATTTAGCACTAGAACTTCCAACATAAGGATCCTTGCTATGGAACTGAGACTGCCATCCAAAAAAGGATATTATCATTCACTCTAACGCCACCATGTTGGCTATGGCTACAGACTCTAAGTGAAAGTAGCATAATTTAAACAAATAATGTTGACTGTAACATGTTTACATTCTTAGTCTTCCTCAACAATACAAGGTTAAGTCAGTGTGCTTTGATGAGAACATAATTACTGGATCCATTTCTTTCAAAGGCTGTAAATTCAAGTTTATAAACCCCAAATGTAAAAAATCTGACAAAACAAACTTCAAGACATGATAAATAATATATGCAGGAAATTTATGAAAGATATTATTTTGATAAATCAGAACAGACTATGACTCTTATGTTCAATAACACCACCTCTAAGAAGCCTGGATGTTTATTTCTGTTTCTTCACACTAGGTTGTGGCATACTGACATTTCTTCTACGTGAAGTGAGTCATGCTTATGTGTTGGGATGAAATTTTTATATTTCTTAATACTGAATTTCAGAATACTGTTTCTCTGCCCATCACACGTAACATGTTGTCTCATTTTTACCACATTTTCATGCACATTAACAATCATATGCTACAAGCGATTGTAGACATATTTAGATTTCTTGTGCCACTGTGTTGTGTAAGTAGACAATGGCTAATGCCATTTTATATGGCCAGCAGATGCCTTGACACTTTTGCAGCACCTATAATCCAGTTGTCCACAACAAGGGTAATGTCTCTGCAATACACTGTACAGATGAATCATGTTTATGAATGTCTTTATAGTACAGTAGTGGTGTATAACCTGCAGGACATGTGCAAATTACATATACACATATACTATAAAAGTTGCACAGTTTAAGTGATTTGGTATAGTGCATACTGTGATTGTTACACGTGTGGCCTTTGAACCAGCCCACAATAATGGCCGTGGCCCTTTGCCAAAAAAGAAAGTGGATAAAAAGCTGGACACCAATTTCAAAACAGGATTGTGTAGTGACTGTGTGCATAAACTGTATCCTGGACTCTGTCACACAAAATGGAAATGTTGAAGGAAGAAGAATAAGAAAACTGTCACACTGTTCTTTCGCAACACTTATCATAAGAGAACGTGTATCCTACTGAGAAGTATGACAAGCCACAGTATCCTTTAATAATCGGATGAATCCATGTTATTGCTGTGGCTAATGTGTCCAGTTATGGTCTTCTCAAATTTCCTGGCCTCTGCCTACCTTGGCAGTAGTGGAGCTGTCCTGGGGAGGGAACCCCTATGAGGTAGACATTGTATTCCCTATTCTAGTGTGCAAAAATGTTGGAAACTTGAGAAACCTGCAGTTTAACATGGGGTCTGAAGCACAGTCAGGTCTGGTATTCCTTTGTATCCATAAAGTTTAACTTCTGCCTGTGGTTACACACAGGAAAGCCATATGGGTAAGTCTACACGGACTTCATCATAAAAGTCTGGTATCTTACACCAAGACCACTGGGTCCATAGATTTTGTCAGTGTATACGTTTGTGTATGTGCAGTTCTGTAATGGTGACTGAAGCCAAGTTTCTGGCAGATTACAGCTTCTCACAGACTAATGATTGATATCATGAATGAACTGACTATTAGAACTACAGGATTAACCCTTATCCTGCTAATGTGGAGAATAGGGTGAGCTCCTAATAATGCCGGCAGATGGGATTTAATTCGGCGTTTAAAGGGTTAATAATGCATCCTGTGCATCAACAGTTATTTTCAGAGAGGTTTTCTAAGTCTCCTGGGAGAATGTTTAAAAATTATTTTCTGGTTATATGTGTTTCAGCTTTCAAATATAGGGATCTCCAGTTAACTGGAACATGTTGGAATATTAATACTTATGGTTTAACAAATTAAAATTAATGCAGCCAATATCTTTCTTGATTAAGTTCATTACATATAGATATACATATGATCCAAAAGTTTATACCACAGGAAGAATATCGAATTTCATAAACTACAAACTGTTAGATGATTCGAATATTTTATAATGTTATCTGAAATCACTGCACATAAAAGGCAGTATAATACTAAGAACAATGCATGATGACACACAGAACTATAAAAATTATAAAAAAGAGAAAAAATAGTAAAATGTAAAAATACTATGAACAAATTATCTGACTGAATTAAGATTTCCACAAAAATCCATTACCTTGTCTGCTGATTTGATTTAATGTACACGTAAGTAATCCACACCACAGTATTATAAAATAACACCAACAACAAATGACAATGTGAATGGTATATACAGCTCAAATGAAACTGCCATTTTCCTGAAGCAAGTGTACCAGTTATGTTCTGAAGCACTGATGAAAGAACTTCACTACATCAATTTTGAGTGCAGTCCACAGTAACAATTACAAAATTAAGAACATGGACATAGCAATATCATATATCTTTATGGCATATTCAGTAGAATAAAATTAAGCACCACTGCAAAACACAGAGAGCAATGACAGTACAGTTCATGCATGTAAGTGCAGCACAAACTATTATAAATACAAATACAAAAACACCTTTGACAGAAAAATTATTATTTATCAAACTGGCAAAAGCAACACTTGTAAAATGTTCACAAATATGTTTACACACTTACATTCTCTAGTATAAAACCCTTTGATTTGTATCAAGTAATACTGGCAGTCAAGGTCTGAACCCCCATGGGGGCAAGATTTTCCAGACCCATCCAGACCAGCCCCAAGGCCCACACAGCCTCCTGTATGATCGATACTGGGTCTCCTTCCTGGGAGTAAAGTGGCTGGGGCATGGTGCTGACCAACCAACCCCTAGTAGCACCATGATAAAGTACTGGTAGAGTTATACCTCTGCCTCCCCTCTGTGCTCACTGGGCATATAAAAGGAAAGCTTTACCTTTTAATATTGGCACTTTAGTAGTTTTTTCCCTGAATTTATTTGTACATATAATTCTACATGCAGAAACTGGTGAAGAACTGTTACAAATCTAAAGTCTCTTCAAGCAGTATTTACCTGTAAATCCATATGTGTTTTATAAACAAGTGGTGCCTGCACTGCAGCATTAATTTTATTTATTGTGTTAATTATTATTAGATGTGTAATATTTATTCCAATTTTGCACTAAGAGGTAATATCCTTTCCTGCTCTATTACAGCCAGTTCTGTGAGTGAGTTGTTGGGGCTATAATAAGATATTCTTCTTTTAAACTATCATTGTGGTTGAAAGATTCAAGGCATAGTGTGGGATCAAAATAAACCCTGGTAATTGTTCCTAAAACTAATATGTTGCAGGTTTTCTGGACAAGAGCAGAACAAAGCTCAAAGTAACTTATACAATTTGGTCATGGAAAAAAAAATCTGGCATCACTTTCTGAAGAGCCTGGCATTCAACCCAATTCACTTACAAAAGTCTAAAACAACCATTATATTTTGTGGACCTTCAGAAACCACATGCCATCTGAAACAACCTCCTAAAATATCAAAACATATTAATATCATCGTCGATGTTGATGCTACAGGAAGTACCAATTAAAAGATACATGTATACATGCATACATTAAAATATTGCCTGTACAGCTATGTATTAATTTCTGTGGTATCTGTCAAAATATAAATTCTATTTCAGCAAGATTCAAGGATTCACAGCTTGCAAAAATGTACTTGGAAAGAACTGGGAGATCTTGTACAGTAAGCAGTGTCAAATAAGAAGAATTAAAATAATTTAAAGCACATATTAATAACACCCACATCAACCTACAGACAAGAATTTTTGTGTTCAGTAAAGACAGAACACTGAATATGGTAAAATATACCAAATTCATCTGTATGACCAGGAGATTTTAGTGGATTTAGTATTCTTTCCTGTTGCATACATTTCCAGTTCTATGGATCTGTTACTATTAATGACATTCTATTCCATATTTATGAAGAACTCATTCCTGTACAGATTCTGCCTGCAGTAAATTTCTTGAATATAACCTCAAAGTTTTGTACTAATGTCAGTTTGCAGTTATCCATTTACAAACAGTATTTCACACATACTGTGTAGATGTTTATGATGTATCTCTGCACAAAATTTGGCACGATATGATATTTTATTTAACGTTCCATAAATCCACAAATAAAAACAAAGTAGGATATAGAACATGTCAAGAGAAATACATTATTATATAAATGTTTGGAATCAAACAGACTGATTTCAAGTCAAATACATGAATAATGTTTAATACAGACAGGAACAAACCATTGTGTAACAAGAAAGCATAGGATATGGCTATAGTTACAAACAGAGGAACAAGTCAGATATGGACAACAAGCAATTATAGAAAAATGAATACAAAATGCAGCTTAATGACTTTTTAGTTTTTTTCCCATCAAACTGGAAGATACCAAAAACATTTAAATGGCCACGCACTGTTATTTTACATTACCAAAATACATTCACAACAGATCCTATTTTTCAAAGATCTCTTACAATACATCACTTAGGATCCTAAATTACATGATGCCAGTAATATTGACCCACCTCACAAATTCTCACATATGCTACACTGCTACTGATGTTGGTTGGAAATTAAAGAATAGGGTGGAATGGCCACCAATTGTATAATGATCATACCACGCGTCTTGAAAACAGTCCAATGAGGACTTGAAAGTGGGTGGGGGGAACAGACCATACAGTGATCTCATAAGCTTTCCTCCTTTCATGATAAAAAAAAAAGTATGCTAATAAAAAATAAGAAGCAAACAGCACCAAGAGCAGTAACACACCGATTTAACCAGTGATACCTGAAGGCAACTAAAAAGGAATATAATAAAATCTACTTTCAGGTTATGAAGTGTAAAAAATTCTGGTCATATATACAGGTAAATATGATATTAAAGTTCATACAAACTGTAATAATGTAATCCTATTAATGATGCCACAGAGTGAGATTATACTGCATTTATATACTGCTCAAGGACCCAGAGATGATCCCTGCCGGGAAGGTGATGGATGTGCATGTTTTGTGTTTTGTGATGAACAAGTTGCCACTACCCATACTGACTGCACAGTGCATTTGCTCACTGCACCCTACTTGAAATGTGTGATATTATCAGTCTGCGTGTACTAGTAGGATAGTCTGTTGCTCCTACCAATAGCAGTCCAGTAGTCCTCCCTTTAGCCAACAGTCCCCTGCATGTGACACACACACGCGCACGCACGCACGCACACGCACACATGCATGCGTGTGTGCGCGCGCACACACACGCACACATGCATGCACATGCGCGCACGCACACACACACGCGCGCGCACGCACACACACACACACACACACACACACACACACACACACACACACACACACACACACACACACACACACACCCTGCAGGTATCACTTTGTGGTCTGTGAACTACTATGTACTTACAATAAAAAAAAGTCAACATTAAATTAGCCATTATATAAGGCAAAGCAAATGAAAACTTACAAAATAAAATATACTTTGATATGGATACTGCTCCATACACCAGGCTAGTGTATGCCATTTTGCTTTTAAACACATTATCAGGGTCCCAAAATTTTATGTGGTGATGTACTCATAAAACATTGTTAACTTGATTAAGGATTTTCCTCTGTATAATGTAAAACAATAACATGGTGTGTAGTCAGAAATTATATTCACCTTACTTATGACATACTGAGCCACTCTGAGTAGTCATGTGGAGTTTGATACGTCAATCAGAAAGGTATTTCAGAACGTTGCATGAAAAATTTATGTTTTGAGTTAAATGAAAATGTAGTGGCATGAATCCACAAAAAAATTCCTCACATTCTTCAGGTTAGTAGAAATGTATATGCGTGAAGATTTAGCACAATGAACAGTCACTAGTTATACTATTATTCATCCATAATTGCTGACTTTTCAGTTTAAAAAACCTTAATGTAAAAGATCACTTTGGAAACCTAGCTGTAGATGGGAGGCTAATATTAAAATGAAGCTTACAGAAAGAGAATGTGGGGCTGTGGACTGAATTTGATCATGTCAGGGTAGCGTCTAGTGGTGGGATTTTTTGAATACAGTAATAAAGCTTCAGTATCCATAAAGCAGCAGGGAATCCAAATATAAACTTCTCAAGAAAATACCTTGCACTACAAACTTAGTTATGGTTGCTGATAAGCGCTCACTACAGATGTCAGTTTTAAAGATGTCATTGTTACTAGAGATTGCTGTTTTCTGGGGTGTGATGCTATATAGTGCTCTCATACTGTGCTGACATTTCAGCCAGTCCTGCTTGTTTTGTTAGTTTGACTTACTTACAGAACTACCTAAAGGGATATATGCATTTAAATTCATCCGAGAACTTCTCTTTAAAGAGCAAGACTTTAAACCTACTGCATCAATGATAAGAAAAATTAGATCAGTCCTCATTATTTGGCATTATTTGTCATCTCTGAGAGTAGCATCAGAGAGAGAAAACCCATGGAGAGTGTAAAACCACACCTATATTCAATAAAATTTGGAAGGACTACATCAATAAGACTAAAGCACACCATTGTACATGATCCTAAGCCAGACGCATTCCACTCTCAACCTCACGGCCTACCTCCAAATGATCTCTCATCACCATAGCATGGTACATATTCAGGCTGTGGACAGAGGTAATAGCCTCCAGATACTGCACATGGGGCTACAAACCTCTTGCCATAACGTTTTACATGATGAAACTTTCACACACTTATTATTTGTAAAATAAGAATTACCAGATATGTGGGTGTGTGTGTGTATAGCGGGTGATTCACAACCTGATGTCGTAACTTCAGGACCTTATGCCTGAGGACATTCGGACACAAAAACATCATATGAAGATATGTCTAATGCTCAGACATTTTTATTTCTCACTGCCTGACTTAAAAAAGTATAAATATGTGAACAAATAGTTAAAACTTCAGAATTTACAATACATGTTCAAAATGACCACTCTCAATGTACATTCTGCAATATATGTAAATTAAATCTGTATTTTGCATTGATTCAGTAGGATTGTTCTCGTCATGGATTATAGCATCAAAAATGCTTGGCCACTCTTCTGAATCCTTCATTTGGCCCTGTAGATAACAGTCTAGGGGTTTAGGTTCAGAGACGGACCACCGTAACAAATCTATTGAACAGGTATGCAATGATCTAGTTACATTTTTACGGCACAACACTCAACCAGGTACTTGGTAGTAGCTCTCAGATCAGTTCAGTGTCATACGTGTACATGCTAGCATGATACGTTACAAACATCCACAAGTCCACAACCCCTGAGAATCAAACTATGTCTGTATGATGTCTGTTACTAGAATGACCACAGGAATAAGAATCATAAGTCAAGACATTAAGTTGTGAGTGGCCCCCATATAAATACACAATTTTTTGGGTGCCAGGACTATATCTTTTAGTCAGGATCTTGTGACAATATAACCTGCTAATTCTCACTTTTGCATCAAGTTACCAACACCCAAGCAGAAGGATTTTATCAAAATAGTTAACGTGGCACATAATTAAGTAGGCACAATGCTTCTGCCCATTTTAAAGCAGTGAAAAGTCTATTTTGTTCTTCAGTGGTAAAACCAAACTGTTTATTATCTGTAGCACTCCAGAACACAGTCTTGTTCAGGCAGGAGGCAAATTGTCACACTGTTATTGATGGTGGTACCCAGCCGCCAAAAGCCTTTTCTATTTCTACTGCTACTGCAAGTGTCAAGTGGTCCTGATTTAGAGATGCAACTGCCTGGAAGGAAAAATAAACTCAATCTTAATATCATGTTTGCCCAAACACAAAATAAGAACTTTTCTTAATGCACTATCTGAAAAGTGGGGGGTCAACTTACAGTCAAATACATTCTCCACAGGCATATTCCTGAAGCCGAAGATTCTGAAGGGGTTGTCATCTTATACTGGGGCAAATATAGTACATAAACAGGACCTTCTAGATTTTAATATTTTTCTCATGTCTTGGCATAAAATTATGCATGGGTTTCTTGGCCATCTCCTGGTCCTGATGTGACATCACATCAATAACAATGGCTTGTTTTATGAATGTTAACCAGCACTAGGACAATATATGAACTATGAGACATTGAAAAAAATAAAAATAAATAAAACAACCATTAAGGCATCACATGACATGGAGTTGCAGTTTTTAACAAACCAGGATAGACGTTACAGAAAGCACTGCCAGTATACAAAAACAGTACAATGATGTGATACAACTGCAACATCCACAACAGCAAAAATCCAGGTGACATCTGTAAACTGCAAAATGTCTGACAGTTAACTGCAGTTTTCATTAGATATTCCATTACAGCAGTTTACAAAATCATGTCACAGTGTAAATGCATACACAGGAAGAAACAGCTACATTTTTGAAAAACACAGTAACATAAATCAATCAATACAAGAAAATGCTGTACAGCAAATATAATGAAGTTGCTACAGTCAGGTTGTATATTGAAAGTGTGATGTGTTGGCATTATGGAAATTATTTGATATAGAATATACATTATTCAACAATTGTAATTTTAATCTATTCTATTCATACTCATATTCATAAATATCTATTACAGTATAAGAGTTACCAGATGCTGTAGTTAGTTGTTTTGTGCTCCTGAAGATGGGTGATAGTGATGCCCGAAACATGCAGACTAGTCAGATAAAATAAACTCTATGACATGTGCATCTTGTTGGGACTTATATACTAGAAGATCCTCTCAAATTAAGATACAGTCTGTTCAGTTATAGGTATAAATGTACAGGTCACCTTAATTAAAGACACAGCCTATTTATGTGGTCAAAATGCCAGTGGTCAGTCCCATCTGCAATGATGATTCCATCATTAATTACCAATTGCTTCAGTTTGTACCTGTACTCCAATAGGCAGGCCTTTTGAACTCAGTCCCAAAGGACAATGTGTGGCAGGCAATCCCAAAACATTGAAGATGCTCGTGTATGAGAAGTTAAATGGTTTCACCAGTGGTTCATTGTGGTATGGTGCCGGTACTGGGTGTGTTGGGTATATAAACACACCATCATTTCCTAACATTTCCTGTGAATAAAAATGTCATCAAACATATAACACCAGTTTAATATAATATGCAATACCAAAAGACCTCTTAACTGGTTCATGATAAACTGGGCAAATATGCTAGACTCTTGACTGAAAGTCACTGACCTTGATGAATACACAACTACAATGAATGACAACATAACAAACAGTGTACTGTAGCCAAACAGTGATTGGGTTCAAATCCCAATCAGACCACCCCTCAGCATGAAAAAAGGGAAACTTTTTGTACGTTTTTGTTTCACCAGAGTGAAAACATATTCATCTGTGCTGCAGTATCTGCACCCCACCTAAGCAAGGGCATTCTGACCCTCTTGGATTTCAACTGTTTCTCCCAGATGTGACAGTTATGGCATTCATCACAAGAACCAGACCATTCTAAGTTTTGTTTACAGGATTCCAAATTTTGCATTATAAAATTATGATCTAACCTCCAGATGAAGCCAATGGGAATGTTTTCAGCTTTATTCTGTGTGGGTGTTTTGTTCCCAAAGAAAACTTAATTAAATTTTAAACAACAGGAATTAGGCAGTGTTTCCAAAACACTGGTCAGCCAACAAACCAATCTAAGTTTTGTTTACAGGATTCCAAATATTGCATTACAAATTTACCTCCAGATGAAACCAAGGGGAATGTTTTCAGCTTTATTCTGTGTGGGTGTTTTGTTCCCAAAGAAAACTTAATTAAATTATAAACAATAGGAATTAGGCAATGTTTCCTAAGAACTGGTAAGCCAACAACAGAAGACCAACTTTCAGTGCACAACCATCACGGAAGATTAAGAAGTTTGTTGAAGATGTCACCTGGCATAATGAGACAGGTGGAAGGACAGAGCGGTATTCAAAATTTATATATAAGAGGGGATGGAGTGCAGAGATAGTGGTCTAAGGGTGGTAAACCAGTAATCAAATGGTTATCAAAGTGATCAGAAAGTGTGGACTGGGGTCAGACATTAAGGTACACTGTTGTCGGAGTAAAAGTTAAGTGTGTGTGTGTGTGTGTGTGTGTGTGTGTGTGTGTGTGTGTGTATGTGGAAATCTAGGATGGTATTCACCATGTATAATATGTGCACATGCAACATAAATAAACATGAAGTACTTTGTCATGGTGCTAAGTGTAGTATTATTTCTTATGGCAACAGCACTAGCTGATATACCCTATTAACCCTTTAAACCCTGAATTAAATCCCATCTGCTATTTGCTAGCATTATTAGCTCACCATTTTCTCCACGTTAGCAGGATAATGGTTAAATCATTAACCCTTAGGCTACTAATGTCATATATA
>Ga0268261_10002285_pt1 | contig 13685 bp, 9 predicted proteins | sample TergutNc150P1_FD_190353 | JGI IMG/M metagenome (GOLD analysis project Ga0268261, IMG submission 190353) | Nasutitermes corniger P1 segment gut microbial community from laboratory colony in Florida, USA - Nc150 P1 (SPAdes) (version 2) | ecosystem: Host-associated > Arthropoda: Insects > Digestive... | reverse complement strand
AATAGGCGCTCCATATATATATATATATATATATGTGACATTAGTAGCCTAAGGGTTAATGGACCTAGCGAGCCCGGCCGTCTCAGGGACGTCTGTGTATGCCAATGGGTTAAAAAGAGTGTAAGTACGAATATAAAATCTTCCAAACCTCCATCAACATAAAAGTGTATAGCTTACCTGTCTTAAATAACAAAAGCTTTGAAACAAAATCATGTTTCTTCCCCATCAGCAGTGCTCCTCATGGACATATATACACCTGACAACCTTGTTCTAACAGAACTGTTTGTCACAGAGTATCATGCTGAGCAGTTACAAATTAATGGACAGAAATATACACTCCTACTGAATTAGCAGTAACAATAATACCTATGACTTCCCTTGCCTGTCACAGTTTATCATCCGCATGCTCTAAATCTCATACAAATGGACTCTCAATTTTCATTACTTCTGGCTAAGATGTGAAAATACTTTTATGGACAATGTTTGTAAAATGCAGTTGACCACTCGCTTGTGGTGAGTTTGATTTCAAGAACCAAGGAACATTCACAATAAACACTTATATAAACATGTCATAATTGCCATTTTTCTATGTGATGTAAGACTGTCTGCAAGAAACAAACTGCCTCATAATGAATACTAGAAACGTACACCTGATTCAAAGTATACATATTCCAGATAGTAGTTCACACAGTTCAATGGGTACAAACATTTAAGATGCTTTCTATTTCCAACATTCAAAAATACTGACACGAATGTTGGTAGACAGTATTCTTATGCAGATTCACAGAAAAGTTCTTGAAGACTTTGGTATAGTAAATGAATTCTTGGGTTTAGAAACAGGACCTGACATAGTTCACAAGCCCTGATAATGATTTCCAAACCACCACATTAACAATCCCACATACCTGTTAATTTAATGTTGAAAAAAAAACATTTCTCTGAAAACTTGGTACTCAGTATGGTAATCCCTCAGTTTACACAGTTAACTGATCCTTAAAAACTGCTTGTAATGTGAAAACTCAAAAAACAAAATTTATTCCCCATTCCTTAAGCACATTATAAATCATGACTTGTTCAGTGATAAAAATTTTCCCCACCAACATAAAAAGTTAACTTTTAATACCAACAGAGAATGGTACCCAAACATGAAAAATAACAATAAAGGTCACTATACCTGAATAACATTCTTAGCCACCAACCTATGCATAACAGTAGTTACACAATCAAAGCTGTATGAAATATATATAAAGATTAGGTACCATTCTTATTAATACAATACACAAAATATTCTAAAGATCTAATCAGCAAAAAACGATTAACACTTAGAACACCAAACTTTATAACAACACTATGGGGAGTATAAGACACACTGCAATGCTGCTACTTCTGTGCAAATCACTCAGGGATGCTGTGACACCTGTGCATTCAAAAAGATTCAGGAACCAACAACAGCTGAGAAGAGGTACCAAGGAAAATTACTGGTTTGACATGGAGAAGCTCAAATAAATGAAAATTTGAGCACAAATTTCAACACAGGCATTAATTTTTGCACCTCATACAAACACAATTTCATACTGACTGCTCATATGCCAAGGAATTACTGTATTTTATTCACCATGGTACTACACACATAAGACATGATTAACTCCACCGCTATTTCTACTCATGGAACTGGCTTACTCTTATGCTTCTCAAATGCCTTCTGTGCATTCTAAAGACTTTCACTCACTAAGCACCAGCATGTCTAAAACAGGAAACATATACACAAGAAAGGATACCCCAAGGGAACAGAACATCTTATGTACTGCTAATTGAATATAATAACATATCAGGAATTGAAATGGCACATTATAATGGCAGGCTTTTCCTGTAGTTGTGATGAACTATCATACTGAAATACAATTTTTTATGTGTAACATTTAACACATCAGAGATAAGCTAATGAGTATGAAGGACTGCTAATATGACACTGAACTGAAAAACACAGAATGCAGAGAATAATTTGTTGCAGGATAATGTAGTCTGTACAGCCACTCGCTACGGGCTGGATGGTCTAGGGATTGAATCCCACTGAGGGCAAGATTTTCTGTGCCCATCCAGACTAGCCCTGGGACCCACCCAGCCTCCTATACATGGGGGGGGAGTCTCTTTCCCTTGGGTAAAATGGCTGAGGTGCAGCATTACCCACCTACTCCCATCTAGTATCCAGGTTAAAAGAAGAGTAGAACTATATTTCTACTCCTACTATGGGCCTTCATGGCCTGTAATAGTGTGAACATCATAATTTGCTTTAAAATGTTCTAGGAGCATAACTAATCTCAAATGTCACATATATGATATACAAGAATAAACTACATTACCAAATAACCATCACTACACTTCAAATACAGTATTATACAAAATAAACTAAACACAGCCTAACAAAAAAAAAACTCCTAACAGAGTAGAAATTTATTTATAGAACAATATGTTGGTATGCTGGAAGATATCACAAATAATACTAACTATAACAGACCATTTATTTCAACACTCATAAAAGAAAGGTAATGAATCATATTAAAACCATATGGTTCATATGGTTCAAATTCATTTCTTCTTTTAGTAGCAATAACTGAAAAGTGGCAAAGTTATAAGTGATGAATGTACAGAAGTGATGGAAGAAGCAATATGGCCACACTTCTAAGCATACTAGCCTGTCAAACAATCACGAATACAAAAAATCAGATGCAAAACCTGACACAGTAATCTCTTGGCAGACATCTTTCAAACAAGGTATAAACAATGGCATCAAATATGCTTGGCATAAAACAGGGAACACAAACTATGAAATACTGAAAAAGAATTCAGGAAACTGGAAACAGCAGAGTAAATGAAATGATGAGGGCTCCACAATTTATACTCTACACCTCACTCTATTACAGCTATTAAATCACAGATGATAAAATGGGAAAACAAGCAATTTTTAATAGGGAAATAAAGAATACATACAGAATATTGGCTGCAGAAACTCAAAGGAAGAGACCACACATGCAACCTAGGCACAGATGTGAGGATAACATCAAAATGTAGACTACAAAAATGCCCAACTCTTACCTCAGCATCAGCTGTTGTAAGTTTCACGAACTTTCTCTACAAGTGCAACTTGACATACCAAAAATAAAAGGTAAATTTTGTACTTCTATCTCATAACTTACCCCAACAAAATGTAATAACCTCTGCATCATGAAACCCCAATAACATGGTCAAAATCAAGGGCATTTGAACTTAACATGAAAATGAAAATTTTATAATAATTAACTTTATCAGAAAGTATTACAGTGGACCATAAGACTAGGAACAAGTACAGAAAAAACTACCCTCATATTATTCATATAATTCATCATACAGAAAAGTATACAAACACAATAAATGCAGTCATTAATGAACATATGACAACCAAAACTGAAACATATTAAAAAAACATTCATACCAGGTGACATGAAAATTACCACCAGTTGAAGTTTTCACTTTATGGCAACTATTCAACTTATTCCTAAAAGTCTTCAAATCTGCTATAAAAGGCTGTTAATTTTAACACTACAAAACTTATAAGCTTAAGCACATTATATGACATACACAATCAGACTTTGTAGCCCAGTGACAATCTCAGTGAACACTTGGTTATTTCTTCACTAAAACTTATTTCTAACCATTTCAAACCAAACCCTACCCGACACAACCAATAATTAGTCACACCAACTCCAAAATTTTTATAATCCCCTGACTATTGGCAGCAACTACAACGCTCGAGTGCTGCCGCCAGCAAACAGCCGATACAAACTCATTGACATCATCCTCATGTCTTTCTTTCTCCAGAACACTTCGCAAAGCATCAAATTTGAAGCTGAACAACTGTTTTGTGAGCCCCTTGTAGTACACATACAAAGAATTATTTTCTGAACCACATGCCACATAATCACCATCAGTTGCAAGGCCCACAAAATTTTTCTCATTAATGTGACCAACAAATGAACGTAAGCACTGTGGGTTATTGATATTCCACATTTTGAGCTGGCTATCAGTTGAAGCTGAAACTATTTCCTCTTTATTCAGAAATTTAACATACGAAACAGCTTTGCGGTGACCTTTAAATATGGAAAGAGCTTCTTTCATATTTCGCAGGTCATAATAATGGACGCAGTGGTCTGCTGAACCAAATGCCAGATGACAAGAACTACGAGGATTAAACTTCACACAACACACATTTGCTTTGGCTTCCAGTGATGCCACCGAGTGGTCAATGTTGAGAGACCACAGTTTGACTCTTGCATCATCTGATCCTGATGCAATCAATCTGGTATCCACATCATTGAAATCAACACTCCAACACCGTTTCTCATGCTCCTGAAAGGTTTTTGTCCGCTGCCCTGTTACGGCATCCCACACTGTTACTGCTCCCTCGTAGTCACTGCTGGCCAGAATGCCCTTGTGGTAAGAGTTGAAGCTCACACATGAAATCTTAGAACTTGATATCATTTCAACACATGGGTAATGGATATCTACTGCATCTCTGATCACAGCCCCATAATCAAACACCTTTATTCGTTTGGTAACACCAGCTATTGCAAAAAACTCATTGTCCTTATCAAACTCAATGCTAGACACAATTGTAGAATTATTGAAAATGTCACTTGAATAGTTCAGTGTTGCTAAGGGACGTAATGTATTGTACCGAGAAAACTTGACAAGGTTTTCACGAAAAATATCCAAACCAGACACAGCTCCCACAGAAGTGTCTGTTGAAGGTGTTTTGTCAGTATTACCTAACATTAGCTCTTTAGCTCTTGAACTGAAATAACACTGTACGAAATCATCAAAATGGCCATGCATTCGCTTCCGTCTCATTGCAAGTGCCATCACTGAATTATCCGAGGTCTTCTGGCTTCCATTGAATCCATCACTACCACCACTATCACCAGGTGTCCCTCCTGACTCCTTTTTCTGTAATGTGCCACTTATACTATTTGAGATCACATCTTTTGTTGATGAACTTGGGGCTGTAGTGCCACAATCAGCTTGACTCTCTTTGTCCAACTTCGGACATTTGTTCTGAACATCTTTCAAAATATTCTCCACCTCATCCATGTCTTTCTTTATAACAGCAACCTCTTTCTTCAACTGACTTAACTGCTGTTCTTTTTGCTGCAATAGGTGTTTAAGAAATTCATACAGAAGTTGATTCTGGGCAACACATGATTCAGCTTCCAACAAATGCTTTCTCTGAGTAAGAACCTCCAAAATTATATTCACATCAGGGAGGGTCAAATTCTGGGATTCAGATGCCACATAATCTCGAAAACCATCTACTGAGCCTTGAAGATTATCCCCAGAACCACCACGAGACAATCCTAGCTCCCCTGATACCATAGTACGGGATTTATACTTTGACACCAGTTCATTAAGCAGAAAATTTGGAAACACATTTTCCAGACCTTCCAAAGCAAAACTACATTTGGGGCAACGTCCACTTGACTCTAGTGATTTTGAGATGCAACGGTAACAAAATGTGTGGCCACAGTGTGTGACATGAGCCTCTTCTATTAGATCAAAACAAACAGGGCATAGGAAGTCACTGTTTTTGTCCTCAAATGATCCCCCAATACCATTAAACACCGTTGGATGTTGACGCTTCATGGGACGAACTCTCTGTGGTGTCGCTGACGATGATGCACTGCCACTACTACGGCTGGAAGCCATTATGTGAACTTGAGAGTTGGACTAATTTGGGATGATCTAGTTGCAAAATTGCATTATAAATCAGTACAGCTTGGCCTGAAACAATAAAATAATGCCAATGGGTGGATGGTTTCTGAAGATTTCACTGGACTATATTATATTATATTAATCAGTAAATGAAAATGCTAACACGTTATTGGCAGCATTATTATATGTGTTTCAGGTCAACTTCTGCCACTTAACCAATATTGTACTACCATGCCAGCTAAGCAACTCAGACAAAAACAAACCAAACAACATCCACGGCAGGTACATGTAAACTTTCGAATCAAAGAGCCAAAATAAGTGGTAGGGAAGCCACTGAAGACCACCAAAACTCTACCATTTATGGCACAAAAATAATCAAAATCCATTTCTCTCAAGATTCTCATTTGACACCCAGCCAGTTTTACACAGTAAGCATTGCTCGTATGTTAAACTAAACACTGTCATCCATACTGATTATACATCCAAAGAAACTTCCTGGTGCACGTACATTTTTCTCAGTTCTGATGAACATGAAACCTTGCCTACACAACTCCAATCATTGTGTGTGTGTGTGTGTGTGTGTGTGTGTGTGTGTGTGTTCACAGAACTGCATACTTGAGGTACTCCATCCCTCCATAACTAAACAAATCACTTCAATTTCATTTCAGCTGGGCAAAGAGACGTATTCCATGCAACAAAAAGCAGATTGCATTCTGTGACTGGAAGAGTTCAAATCATACACCAATGTCTGACATATGTTCAGTATGGTTAACCCAAACCACACACCACCAATTTACACAACTGTGAAGATGTGAGATAAATGTCTAAAACAGAAAGGAAGTTCATGCACAACATTGTCCTTCTCTCCAAATGGCTTCCTGGTGCTACAAAAATGCCTAAAACTTATATTACCTCAACAAGCCACAAAAACCACACACTTGTCGGTGCTCAGTGAGGTTAGAAAGGGTGGAAGGTGCTTAAACACACGTGTAACGCATGCCAATTCCGCAACCTTCCTTTACCCATTGCTTCTTATCTACACCATTTTTCAGATTAAAAAACAGGCTAGAATGATGACAAGACCCTAGTACTTCTATGTAACCTTAGCTACGTAGAATACAAGCAATTTTATGTGTTAATAACCGTTTCGTCGCAATCCTATTGCAATCTGATAATACTTACAACTTAATACAATCTAGCAGTGTTCCATTCGTCTTTTCGTTGATTTTCTGGGCTGATGGTGTAAATTTCAAATGATCTGTGTCATCCTCGGCATTACTATTACTCGTATACACGCCTAGCACCAACCCCGTCTGCATAAAATACAAATTTGAATTACCAATAATGTCAATCCATGGGCTCCAATTATTTACAACTTCAACACAGATCACACAGTCTTGCAGTTACCTTTTCTTTCATGTAGTCAGCACTTGCACATGATCGTTTAATAAACGAGAACTGAGAAGCCTCTAACCGCTTCCAAATTCTTAATGTTGCTAACATCCCTTTGACCATAACCATTCTGCGCTTATCTACTCATTACTTTTTTTTCCCCTAGTGTGCCGTCGTATCCGGCTTTCGGAAATGAAACAAGCAACCAGTTACGGAACACTTTGCTCAAAATGTCTCCACCTACGACCATAATCGTTGAGTATGAGTGAAATATACAAGAACGCGATGAATTAAGTCCAAGTCGGGATTATTACTCGGTATCCACACATGGTCATAACACCAGAAGTAAGATGAACCTCCACGTGCAATTTTGTAATAGTTTTATTCTGAAAAAGTGTGGTACATATGGGGATCAAACTATATAATAAGGTAGCAGATAGTATAAAAAGTTGGATAACATTAAACTCTTTAATAAAGAATTAAAATCCTTGCTAATGAGCCATATCGTCATACCACTAGCAGTAAAATAAAATTCCACGTACAATTTTGCAATACAGTTTCATTTTTAAAAAATGTAAATATGAGGATCAAACTATATAATATGGTGTCGGATAGCATAAAAAATTGGACAACTTTAAACTCTTTAAAAAATAATTTAAATCCTTGCTACCGAGCCATATCTGTTATTAAGTAAACGAGGTTTTACAATTTTCAGTAAAGTTGGTTTGTAATGTACGAGATTATTCATTAGTCATTTTAAACAACTTTATCACAGTAATATTAATGTATTTCACTATTGTATTGTATTGGACTGTGTATCGAAATTACTCCATATGGATAACTATTTTATGATTGTTACAGTTTGAGACTTTGTTATATATTGTAATTTTGTAATATATAATTAGACAAGTCTAGTGTTACATATGTAACAATACGGATATACAGTAAATGAAATTAAATTACCAAGCCGGTGCTCATTTTCTGTTTTTAAGAAACACGTGAAGAAGCCACACACACACACACACACACAAACCCATCAACTGAGCTGATAAAGGTTTCCTTCCACGTCCTTATCAGTTCATTATTTACTATCATCCTGTCCTTTGACGATACATTGATTGCACTGTTGACAGAATCGCTGAATAAAACACAAAATAAATAAAATGAATTTCCTTTTAGCACCCGTGACCTAGAAAAATACTGGGCAACGATAATGCATTATGAATGGTGGAATACGAACCAGTCGCGGTAGTCGATTCCTGTTAATGAATTGAGAAAAGTTAAACTAATTGTTTATCTGTTGTGTGTGCTAGTACATGCTTCATGTATACATAAATCGTCCTTTACACAAAAAACAGTGGTACAGAAGTGTCTGGAATTACGAGACCAATAAAACTAGCCGTTCCGAATAATACATCAAGATTGAAAATGGTTCTTAACCTCAATAATCCACAGTGATCAAATGAATATGTAGGTGAAAAAGTCGCATGTGGGTGTCACATTCATTAACAAGTGCTATAGTAGGAGTTATAATATGCAGATATGCGTTATTTTATTTTCATTCATTGTGTTCTGAAAGGGTTAAACAGATGCAGTTTTGATGTTTTGTATGGGTGAAGTTACTGTCTTCTGGATGTGATGCACTGTAATCTGGTAGACAATTGCCGATGTTTCCGAAGCAGCAGGTTTCTCCAAAACGTCGATATTTCTCAACCAGACTACACGTCCAAGACATAATAGTCAATGCTGTGATAACCTCACATCTCACTCACGTATTATCATCAGGGTATGATAGTACATACACTTTAGAACAAAAAATCTGGCTTTAAAAGGATTCTATAAGAATAAACGTGGAGTTGTTTTTTTATATATTTCAGTGTGATGTGAAACAGAATTCAGATTCCATGATTTGGAGGCACATCTCAGATTTTGCATCACATGCAATGATGTTATGTAATTAATACATTGCTTTCAGTTTATTAACACAATGCCAGCCCACAAGATGCATAGATTGTACCAGCTTTGCCTTGAGAACATTGTTCGCAACACACATTTCTGGCTGCAGGTCAAACACACTCAAGATAAGACTGGACCTTTAACAAGTCCATTTGATAGCCTGCGTAAGTATGTCTCATATTAAGGAAAACTGTCATAGCAGCAGCCACTCTTCTCTAGCAGTCATCTAAGCTAAGCTAGTCTTCTCTGCAAGTTATCATGCCTTGTTTATAAATAGTGGTCATACCTTACATAACTAGAAACTTGACTCACAATTTCAGGAAATTGAGCCAATATTTTCTCTTACAGTGGTGAATGCTTCCTCTGGTAATGTAATACTAGAAGTGCCGTAACTTTTTTCCCCTGTCTTTCTGGAGAAATAATATTTATTTTAAACTTGTTAAAGAGTGTGCATACTTTAAAAATAAAATATTTTCTATTGTTTGGATTAAAGTGGGCTATGATAAAAAAAAAATTGCAGAAATGTCTGGGGAAATTATTATTTATGCACTGTGAACTTTTATAAGCAGTCATCTGTTTCAAGATGGCCATGAAAGCCTCAAATTTTACCCTCTTTATATACTTATCATGACCTCTCTGTATCATATGTGGGGGATGGTTGGTAGTGCCATTGCCTTGAACAGGAATAGGCTTTAGTTTGTCACCTTAAATCAGTAACATTGAAATGTTACAGCTGCAAGCTTGGAACAAGATCTTCTGGATATGTATGAACAAATTCATGGTTTGCCAGCCCGGAACAACTTCTGGTTGAAGCAACAGGAGAAATGGAGGCTATTTATCACTCAGAGAATAACACGTGTCTGTATCACAGATTGGATTGAGAAGAAGAGTCTGGTGCATATTGCAGCTACTTGCAAGGTAATGTTTGCATATTTTTTGGTTGATCTAATGGCTGCATGATTTATATATAGTTTCAAAATGCAAGGTGATGTTCCGTGTCCTATAACTGCCGTTGTAGAAGTCACAGTGAGAATGAAGTTTTGGTTATAAAAGCTCTTAGGAAGAGATAACAGGAGGTCTAGGCATGGATAGGACAATCTTAAAATGAATTAACAAATTGCATTTGTAATTCAGCACATACTGTAGGCCTTGTTTATCACTTTAATATGCATACTTTCTTCTTCACTACCTCCATATTTGAAGTACCTGTTATCCCTGTAATATTGCTATACTTTGCATTAACTTCTGAGCAGAGCAGAGCAGGAGTACGGTATAATGCGAGGAAACAATGTGCCTGCTTACAGAACCTGAAGCACCTGGAGGTGAAATATGTAAAAGAGGCACTGCCATACTTGAAGGCTGTGGCACCCTGCCTGACTACAATTGTGTCTCTCAATATAGACATCATGATACATGTCACTAGTGGATCACTCAAGTATATTCGCAACCATTGCCCAAACCTGAGGTAATCAATGAAATGAAACTTAATAAGCAGAACGTATCACAAGATCAGGTACTGGCTGAATGCTTGCAAGGTTGTACAGTCTTTTCTTTGTTACTTTCCATGCAGATGAAATCTCTAAATATTCACTTGCTGTAAAACACTAATAATTTGAATGTGGTATATACTATAAACATTCAGTACTTGTAGGTTTGAGTGCATGATATGTTTTGCCAGTGGAAGTGATAATTAGCATACTAGCACAGACGTGAGCAATGCACGTGCATTGTAGTTACTTCCCAAATAGAGTACTGTCTGTTATACTATTAGATAACTATCTTCTGTCTTGAATATTGAAGTTCCTAGAGTTGTATATTTTGCAAATTTTCAGTCTTTTTTAGAATATGGCATAATACTTGGGGGAAATTCTTTTTATATTGGTCATGTATTTTCAGTTCAAAAAAGAATAATTAGAATTATAGTTGGAGTTACTTCTGGATGCTCATGTAGTAGTTTATTTAGAAAACTGGACATTTAAACTCTTTCATGTTTCTATGTGTATTTATTGATGATGTATGTTGCAAATAATGTAGATACTTGTCATATGAACGCATCTATTCATGGGATTGATACGAGGTACAAAAATCAGTTGCACAGGCCTGTGGCAAATTTGTTAGGGAGTTTTCTGCTCTGGGATAAAGATTGTTAATAGCTTAGCATCAGCAGTTCTAGAGTGTAAAAATAATAAATCACAGATGAAGGCATCATTAAGGAGATTTCTTGTAGCTAACTCCTTTTATTCACTGGCAGATTTTTTTTTACACATAGTCAAAATTAATTTGTAATATTGATATCAATCTTTCTATACAATTATAGTTTCAGATCTATTTTCTTAATTTTCATGATGAAGCATTTTATGTTTCTGATGTATATTGTTTGTATGATATGTGTTGTGTGTTGTTATGTGTTGTATGTTATGTACTGTTGTCTTATATATGTGTGTGTGTGTGTGTGTGTGTGTGTGTGTGTGTGTGTGAGAGAGAGAGAGAGAGAGAGAGAGAGAGAGAGAGAGAGAGAGAGAGAGATATTTAACTGTATCAGTGGGTTTTGGATTTGTGAAACAAAATGTATGTGTATGTATGTATGTATGAAAAGAGTAACATGGCTGAGTTGTGGCTTTATGGAATACTTGTAATTGGCACATAGGAAAATTTACCATGAATGAAACATGTGCTTTTATAATGAGTGTGACTTTTGTTTGGGTTGTTAATTTTCACAGCATTACTTTTATTCCAGGGTATTGCGGTTGAAGGCTTGTATCTTGAATGACAAAGCTATGGGTCATTTGAAGCACATATCAACACTGGCAGAACTGGATCTGTGTGATACAGATGTCACTGCTGTGGGAGTCAGTCATGTACTTAAGTCAAACCCTCAGCTCCGTAGCTTGCACCATCCTGAGGTGGTGCGTGCTCTGTACAAACTACACTCCACTCGAACATGGCTGGTTCCTTCTATGGCAGGCTGTTACCGCTTGCGAGAGATTGATATTGAACTGTCTCGCTATGACAACCCCAGTATGCTTGCTGTAGTTGTATCGGTCTGTCCTGAGATTGAGAGAGTGCATATCGAGTTTGATTCTTGGGTCTCACCGTACGCTCTTGTCCCTCTAGCTGCTCTGAAAAGTTTATCTGAATTGCATCTTCAGTGCGTGGCAGATACCAACAGGAAACCTTCATATGACTACCCTATACACATTGCTATGCCAGAATCTGTGACAATGTTTGAAAGTAGTATATTGCCTATATTGCAGTCACGTGGGACTCATCTGCTTGCTTTATCACTTGAAGGTATATCAAGGGTTGATATGAGACTTGTGGAACTCCACTGTTCCCACCTTGTGAGCCTGGGTCTGAGTTATAACACATATACTAGAAATTCTTTCAAGGTTCCTGACAACAAAGCCTCTAGCAAACCATTTCCTTCTTTGCGAAAACTGCTGTTTGGATCCAACTCTGGCAACAATGATTTCTCAGCATCCTATCTTGAGTGGCTGCTTTCAAATGAAAGTTTAGAAGAGCTCTCCTTATCAGGTTCACCACTCTTTACAGATGAGCTGTTTGCCTCTGCATTTACCAATTCAGGTGCATTCCCTCAGTTACGGCGTCTTGAGCTGGAGTATTGCAATGTGACAGCAGAAGTTATTCGAGGGTTCTTATATCACTGTGGCCGAAAATCCCTGCGTGAACTGAGCATATGTGGGCCATTCGTCCGTGAACAAGCATCTCCCGCACTTTGCTATATTATCAGTGAGAAGCTGGATGTGCAATTGGAAGCATATGCCTGCTCATTCATTAGACTGAAGAAGCGTCTTGTGCGCTATAAGCGAGATCTCAGCTGCACCAAAGAAGCAGGTAAACCAAAAAGTGAGTCACAAGAAACATAAAGTTTGAGTTTGGCCAGAGACTCTTAATTCTGTAAGTTCCAAGAACATATGACAGCTATATTCCTTTATGTGTTTTCATTAGATAGTGTATATAAACAAATCATAATCAGGCAGTATAGTTCACAGCTTTGTATGTAACATCTGCTAATACAGTTTGTGGGCACGTTTGCAAAATTGTGAAAAGTGACTATTGGCTTCACCATGTCTGTCTGTCTGTCTGTGTGTCTGTCCACTTGGAACAACTCGGTTTCCACTGGACAGATCTTCATGAAATTTTATATTTGATGTGATAAAGTAATTTATTCAGACAAACACAACATATATTTTTTTTAAGTGTGCCATTGTACAGGCACTGAGGCTCTGTACAGGCCGTACGGCCCATAGGGGGGTAGAGGTATAGCTCTACTCTTTCATGACCACAGCACTAGAAGGGGGTGAAGGGTCAGTGTCACGCCCCGGCCGCCCTTTACCCCCGGGAAAGACCCGGTACCCATTGTACAGGAGGCTGGCTAGGCCTCAGGGCCGGTCTGGACAGGTGCGGAAAATCTCGCCCCCACTGGGATTCGATCCCCAAACCGTCCGTCCTGTAGCAAGTCACTATACCGACTACGCTACCCGACCCACGCACAAAACACACACACATATATATATATATATATATATATATATATATATATATATATATGTGTGTGTGTGTGTGTGTGTGTG
>Ga0268261_10002284_pt1 | contig 13690 bp, 6 predicted proteins | sample TergutNc150P1_FD_190353 | JGI IMG/M metagenome (GOLD analysis project Ga0268261, IMG submission 190353) | Nasutitermes corniger P1 segment gut microbial community from laboratory colony in Florida, USA - Nc150 P1 (SPAdes) (version 2) | ecosystem: Host-associated > Arthropoda: Insects > Digestive... | reverse complement strand
ATTCTAGGCCAAATTTGTCGGAACATTTCTCGAGTTCCACCTTCCGCTGCTAGAGGTCTCTCGCGTCGTTGGACGTGAAGGCACCTAGCGGAGAAGGTGGGAACGTCTAAAGGCGGGGGAAAGAAATGGCAACCTACCCCTAAGAATTTGCCCAGGATGCATCGTGCCAGAGACATATCGGTCGCCTGACTGGACTTTGGTCCCTGCTAAACCGGCCTAAGGGCTAAATACTAAATAGATAGATACATACATACCTTTATAACGAAAATAAAAGCTTGTACTTCTGTTGATAAATAACTAAACAGGATTTCACAGAGGACACCTGTACCAAATACAAATAACGTACTTACCAACAATCTGTAAACTGTATACCATACAAGCTGTGTGAGCGCAGTAATTTTGTGTTGCGTGTAGTAAACTGAAACATGTATCTGTATACTGAATTTGTATTTTGTTCAGTATTTGTTAATTCATTATCGTGAAGTACACAGACGAGTTGAACCAGTTTACAGTTACTGCCCATTGTTTGAAACGTTGGGACCTGCTCTTCCAGTGACACATTATTATATGTCAGGAGTTTTATATCTTCAGCAGCACCGCTGTAAGGAGCTCATATACCGTATATTCTCGAATCTAATCCGCACCCTTTTTACAGTTTTAGAAGGCTAAACAATCCGATGCGGATTACAGTCGCTTAGGGGTTAGATTCGCGGTCGAGAGCTTGATTTTGGAAAAATGATGGAGTCGCTGTACGTGCCGTAAGAACAATACAATACAATAATTTATTATTTTATTTATTACTTATTATAATTTATTATTCATCAGATTCGCCGTCATCACTCATAACTGAATCGTTATCCGTGCTCAGACGAGATTGCGCACGCTTGTTGAGAAAACCCCGCTTCACGGTACCGGTATGAATCATTGGCCCCAGGCGTAGCGTCGGATTTTAACGCATCGGTAACATCCGATATTATTCAATCAGTCGCCCTGTGGGCAAGGGGCGGTTGAAGGAAAGGTGCGGATTAGAATCGCAAACTAACTTTTTCCCGTTTAAGAAATCTCCAAAAACTGAGTGCGGATTAGATTCGAGAATATACGGTAATTCATTGGACTTGTTATGTTTACACGAGTTTATCAGGATGATGAGTGTCTGTGTGAACATATCTATGCAGATGTTGCTCAGATACTGACAAACCGAATTACAGACAATCCGTCATTTCTTGTACTCTTTTTCCTGCAGGAGTCGAAAGATGAGGCGGATTCTGCCAGTGGAGATATCCATCTAAATGATGATGCTGATGATTCATCTTCTGTATCTGGAAGTGAACATTCCTGTCTACAGGCACCTGTTGACAGTCACACTGATGTCAGCCAGTCTGAAAGTAAGAGTTTGCTATAGTAAGGTTTTGAGAAGCTTTTTTTTCTCAGCCTTTGTTGATGTGTTTTCATCTCTGCAGAGACCCTGTCCACCCATCTATCTCTCTGCGAGAAACAACTCACGAAATGCTGAATTCTAGTGAGCTCTGATAATGGAGAGTTTTTGAAAAATTATTGAGCCAGATTTTCTGTTTAAATTGGAGAGTGTCATTGACCACTTAATGCGAGGCCCACATATGTTTCCGCCTGAATTTTGAACTTGTCACTAACTGTTTATTGGAGTAAAGAATGTTTCTAACAAAAGTGTTCTCATTGTGTACGGTAAGTCGTGGTTTTGGGGTATGATTTGTCAAAAATAATGCTGAGCTTAAATTTTCATGCTCATGACATTGGAGATTCTCACGGTGTTGATGGTGAGGATTCTGATCTGCTAGAATGTTGTGTTTCTATGTTAATTTAGCTTATTTCGACAATTCTGGAGGAACACAGTGCCTTCATCTTCAAAGGTTGATAGGTCCTACGTCTTCTAAGGTACAGTAACCTTTAAACATGAAGGTACTGTGTTCTGTCAAAATGTCGGGATATTTTAAATTATTCAGTGCACAGTATAACATCCCAGATGACCACAATCCACATTTTCACCCTCATAGGATAATGTGTCCGGTGTAGAACAGTCTTCCCAACTTTCTGTTCTGCAGAACCCCAGCGTTCTACGAAATGAAAAAGGGATTCCACAAAAAATACCAATAACCAAAAATATTTGAATAATATTATTAAAAACTGAATTCTAAATACATCATTTAATTTCTATTTTAGAATGATTCGGTCATACAAATATTTCTGAATTGCTGCAGTACTAGATCAAATACAAACAAAAAAAATCTTGAACATGAGTTCTGTGTGTTTGTTTGTTTGTTTGTGTCACGGAACCATGCTCTTATATAGGTAGATTCAGACATTTAGTTGTTGTTCTGATATTACATTAGCAGCCTATTCAGGGAGTGGGGATAATTATGTCACTAGGTACTAGTCAGTGCTCTGCTACCCTGCACTGGTGCATTTCGTGTTTTTGACAATGTATTCTGATACATATGAACATTTTAGTTCATTGTTGTAAAGTGCTTTCTTATTTAAAATTTTAAACAAATGCAAATGTAAATTAGTGTCTTTATCTCTAACAATTTTGTATGAATTTCTTTTGGAGTCACTTTTTTTAATTGCTTTTATTTGACAGTAGTATGTGTTTGTTGTCACTCACATAATTCTCGATGTTTTGGTTACAAACATTTTGATTGAAAATTTGGTATAATTGGCAGAATTTGTTCGATGAAGGTAATATGTTTATTACTTTTTTGTTGTTGTTACGTGCAGGCAACACTCGCTATGGCGCGATTCGCGTCGCGCCATTTCGCTATAGCACTCTTCCGAACTTCGTTGCGCGGTTTATCTAGCCTCTGATCTCTTCCGTATGTCGTTACCGCCATCGCTGCGCGTTAACTGACGGCCAAGCACAGCCGGTCGGTATTAGCAGCTTATCCACTGTTGGTCGAGTTAAATGGGGCATAACCAGGCTTCCAAAGGTAGTAGCCATTGCCTTGGGCAGAACCGTTCACAATGAGTGAAAAGTGCACAAGCACACGTATGAAAGAAACTTCTGTAATGTGGCTAGGAAACGCTTCTCATTAGCAGTGAAGTTGAACGAAGTCCTGAAGCAGGAGCATACCAGTTCGGTGCATGCAAAGCGTTAGACTTAGCCCGGTCGATAGTGTGATATACTTTATATACAAATGAAGACAGAAACGTGGAAAGATAAAAACCCTTTTAAGGCACTCGAAACTACCACGTAAGTAGTACTGTGTTGGCATTTAATTTTTTATATGGTTTCAGTGAAATGGACATCACTTTGGGAATTAATTATCACTGAAGCGTGATCTGAGAATACAATTGTATCTACGACATGACACATCGTAGGCGTGCGTATAAGGCGTGTTAGTTGTGTCTCGGTACACCCTAATGTCTCGAAATTTAGTATTATGTGTCTCATTTTTTTAAGTTTGTATCTTTTAAATTCCCTTTACTTGTTAATTAAAAACTGGTTAAGTTATGGTTTCTGAGTTTGTTTGGCTAATAAAAATGCGCGTTATGGATGAGTATTCAATAATTTTCGTTTTAAAATGAAAAATAAAATTTCGTTGATGCATACCCTAATGAAATCTGCTGCGCACGATTATAATGAACATTAATTCTAATGGGGAAAGTTCCCTCACTTATTGCTATTCCAGGTAGTGGTCGGTTTTACTGGAAACGATTAACAGGGCAAAATGAGAGTTGTCCATATTTATACATTTTTTTATATGTTCAATTATGGCCACGGTTTCCTGTTTTTAAAAATTTCATTCAGTTTACTTCTGTATGGTTTGCATGACCCCTTCCCAGGATTATGTTCAGTGTGTCCAATTTGTGGTAACTTACAGCTGATATGTTTCAGCATTTCTGCCATAGCTGCCTGCAATTTCTTTTTCCTATTATAAACATAGAAATTCATGAACGACACTATCATTAAGCTTCTTCTGTGTTGCAACATTTAACCTTTAAAGTTTTCATTTTATATTCTGTTTCAAATTGCTTCCAAATGTTTATACCATAATTTCTGTTTGATTTACCTTTTCGATGCCTTTTTAAACTGTAAGTATCAAAGCTTCTGTTTCATCCCTTACATGCTGTAATTGAAGACAGCATGGGATATACCAAGGCAGTTCAGGTCACATATGAAGAATAGGAGTTTTCTGTTATCTTAGGTGCTGCATCTGTGGAAACATTGATGATTCAAAAAAACAAGAAATGTTTTCAATTAATATGAAATTTGTATATGACAAGAGGTGTTAGTCATTTGCATTCACCAGCTTGGGATATAAAGGTTTTACAGATGCCCAGGTTCCACTATGCAAGAACATACTGGTGTTATGTGTTAGTTCTTCGGTGCCCTCCAAATTACGAAGGTAAAGCTAAAAAGGTAAAGGTAAAATTCACCCTCTTACAGGCCACAAAGGCCCGGAGGGGGAGTAGAGGTATAGATCTACTCTTTCTTTAACCTCGGCGCTAGATGTGGGTGGGTGGTCAACACCACGCCCCGGCCGCTTTACCCCCGGGAAAGACCCAGAACCGATTGTATAGGAGGCTGGGTGGGCCCCGGGGCCTCTCTGGACTGTTACAGAAAATCTCGCTCCCACCTGGATTCAATCTCTGGATCATCCAGCCTGTAGCCAGTTGCTATACTGACTGAGCTATCCCGGTCCATCAAAATTATGAAGACACAATGAATTAAATTACTCAGAATACAAAGATTGTGTTGTTTTGAAGGACTGTAGTGCTCTCATACTCAGGGTGAAGCTTGACCCTACAACTGAAGGCAGTACATAAGTGGACTCATCTCATTATAATGAATATGCATCAGATATGTGCAGCCAAAAAATAAGTTCTGACTTGGTATCAGCAGAAAGGTCATGAATATGGCAGCACTGTGTGATAGTGGCACAACCTCGAATTTTTTTTTACAAGACCCCACATCCAACATGCACAGTACAATGACCTTTCAATGGGGTTACGAGTAATTCTCCACTTATGTGATTTCTCTTCTTGCTTGACCATGTTTTATACATATCATATACTTTGGCTAGAAGGCCAGGCCATGTGAGCAGATAGGAAATTTTAGACTGACACCATTATAGCATTATAGGTGGTTACCAACATTTTTGAGGAGGCTCTTCTTATAGTTGCTCTTTTACCTTGAAGATGGAGGCCCACTCAGCCTTATATTCAAAGGGTGCTGGGGGTAAAGTTGTCAGAGCATGAATCTGACATGTCACTTCCATCTAGTGTTTAGTGTAGAATGTGTGAGCCATATCTCCTCTCTGCATTATGTCTCTCTATATGATACTGAATACAAAATAGGACCTACCTCTTTAATTACTCAGTTTTAGATTGTGTTCAATATAAGAAGTGAAAAAGCTTTGCTAATAGCAGTAACCAATGATTTGAAAGTGTCACAGTAATGGTTGATATTTGGTTGTTCACTCGTCTTTGATTCAGCACACATCTTGTGATATGCTGTTGTACTGTTCCAGCAGGCTGTGTGTCAAAACCATCCAATGGTGAAAATGGAGTGCCTCAGAAAGCTAAGTGCACTACAAGAGGTAGCACGGTCTTGTCCTCGTTGCCACAACCAAAGCTTATATTGACTGTGTCTACTTGTTTGCTGGTACTGCTCTTCCTGTCTGCAGCATTCTTGCTTTACCGTATCGGGAGGATACACAACCAGTTTTCTGGAAATTCTATCCATACAGCCAGGTGAGTACGATATTTCATGGAAAGAGAACACAGGGCTGCTATGTATTGTGAAAGCCCTGATGACAGAACTGCATGGCATTCAGAACTCAGAGCCAAATGCTAGTGTTTGGTGAACAACATTCAGGATACAGGGTCACTTTGTATTATGAAAACACTCACATTAGGAGAATATTACATTGTGCACAGAACACAATTAACTGTTAGGGGAACACAACATGGCACACACAACTTAGGGTCATAAGGTGATGTTAAAAGGCTTTATGTTACGAGAAACACTATATGGCACTCAGAACACAAGGTTGCTATCTATTTCAAAAACGCACACGTTAGGAGAACACTACATTTCTCACGAATACAGAAGTGTCTTCCAACTGTCAGTTGAAAGTTATTAGTTAATTTAGCTGCAAATGTTGGCACTAAGAGAAGGGTCTCTAGAGGTCCGCAGAAATACGGTTGCATTTTTTCTCATAATTAGAGGTGGTATTACTGTCTGCAACACTGAATTTTCATCAGTATTTCAGTTTTTGTGTGATAAGTCAATCTGTACTACAATCTTGCACGTGAAATTGTCATGCAGCGCCTCAGTGGTGACCAGCAATTCTATTTTGTAGTAACTGCTGATGATTGGCAGACCAAATATTGGTGTCATACTGTGGTTCTTCACAGCTGAAGGGACCAGTGAAAAGTGCATTTAATTGACCGGATGGGAAGTTTTGATTGAGGAAAACCGTAACTGCTATTAACTCTCATTAAATCCTGTGTACAAGGTGTTATGGTTGATTTCTCAGAATGCCCCCACAGATGTCATCTCAAGTAGCAAGTGAGCAGTAATTAAGCAGTCACATTCTGTGACATATCTGTGGTTGCATCTTGTGTGTTACAGCAGCAAATAATGCAGCACTAGCAAAGCCATGGTTGTGTTACACAACTGTGTTTTGTCCTAATGAAACAATGATTGAATGGTGTTTTGAACAACACATTAAAAAAATTTATGCAAGGTAAGCTGAAAGTCGAGTGTCTTTGAGTGGTGAAAGAGGTTTAAAGACTGTCAGGAAGCAACAAAAGACAACAAAATAACTTGGTATAAGACAGTCTACCAGACAGATTAAAATGTGGATAGAGTGTGGAAACTGGTTAGTATTGCCAGATGTCTAAGTGTGTGAATGATAGCAGAGGAACTAAGTGTAGACAGGGAGAATTAGTAAGGAAGATTTTACCGAATATTTGAAAATGAGGAAAAATTCCAGCAGAGCTGGTGCCACAGATAATTTCTGAAGAACGGAAATGGCAATGGGTCGAGTTTTTGTCTAAGTTCTATTGTCACTTGGCTGAAGGATATTACTTCATGGGTAGAGTTATCAGGGTGATAGAATAATCATGACGCTTACGACGTGATCCAGAAATGAAATCCCAAAACATGCAGTGGAAATATCACTATCACCAAGACCAAAAAGACATGCATGTCACAAGCCCAGCTGAAGACATTGCTGTTTTCTTATCACAAGGAACTTGTTCTTGTGGTGTCTTGAACAAGGTTAAACAGTGGAGATGCTGTGTTGCTTGGAAATAATGGAAAGGTTACATGATGTGTGTTGGAAACACCAGAACTTGAGTATGATGTTTGGGTCTTGTATCATGACAATGCCCCTGCTCATGATGTAATTGTTACCCCTGAGTTTTTGGCTAAAACATCTAACAATACTGAACCACCCTCCATATTTACCAGATTTGGCCCAACACATCTTTTGACTGTTCCAGAAATTGACAGCCACTTTGAAAGGCCAGTGATTGTCAGATGTTGCCAGCATTAAGAGACATGCAAAGACTATCCTGAAGAGCATTCCAGAAGAGGGGTTTCAGCAATGTTGTGAAAAGTGAAAATGCTTACTCACTAAGTGTGTTGTTGTGCGAGGAGACTGCTTTGAATGTGACAGGAACTACTAGTGTTTAACTTAATTGTCAACCATCGTCACACTTCATGATCTATCAGAAAGGGCCCTACTACATGGGCATCAATGTGTATAATAACCTTCCAGCACAAATAAAAATGTTATCACATAATATTAAGCAATTCAAGATAGCTCTTATGAATTTTCTACGAATACATTCCTTGTGTACGTTATCTGAATACTTTAACTACAATAAAAATTAATTCTGTAAAAAAACTTTTAACAACTTACATGTAAGATGAATTTATAAATTTGTAACACAATCCTAATAAAATTACTATATACAAAGAGATAGACATTTTTTGAATTGTACTGCAACTTGTATAGAATTTTCTGTGTTTTATGTCAGGTACATTCAATTTTTTATTACTTTATGTTTATTAACTTTTTGGCTAGTTTTTAATAATTTATTTATTGTTGAAAATATATAGAAATTAATTTTATATTATGGCTACTTTTGTATGTCTATACTGGAACTCTATATGTATTGAACTATACATGTTCTGACAAGTTCTATATCCATTGTATCTGTACCAGTAATGGATTCTGGAATTATCTATCAGTGAAGGAATGAATGAATGAAGTACAGGTTTTGCAGGCTTATTCTGGGAATGTAATTGTCACACCTCATACTAAAAATATTTTGGTTAGGAACTATGAAGGAAATAAACTGCTTGGTAGGTGATATTTAAAATGTTGAAATTAATCTTATGTAAATAGGGTGTAAAGTTGTGGATGTAATTCAGTTGGCCACTATAGCCGTACCAATGGGTAGTGATAAACACCCTTTGCATAAGTCACAAGTTTTTTCCATGTGAATATGGATTAAAACTGTGGATACGTACTACCAAACAGCATGATTGTCAGTGTGGGTACAAATGAAATGCTGCAGATAATGGTAATCCTTGACTGGAAAGGATTTGCTGTACCTGGTAACTATCTGATAACAGTATCAGCATGTTTTGATTGATTCAGAATGCAAGCAGAATCACGCTAGAGCAAATGTTACCTTCTGATATGATCCATTTTTTATTTGGTTTTTAATACTTGACTACTGTTTTGTCTCAGAGAGTCTTATTGGCAGTTTTCATTAAACATTTGTGAAGGTATCTTTACTGTAACAAAAACAAGGCTGAATGCCTTATTCACAACATGTTCATTCTGAGTAACAATACATGAACTTCTGAAAGACTAATTAACCAAAATAGTGGAATTTGGTTTCTTGCTAGTGATGAGGTGTACCAGGAGATCTTGAAGTGGCAGACACAGCTACACTCAAAGTCTGCAAATGAAGTCCAGGAATTTCTCAGTGCCAATTTGGACCAGCTAGCTAAGGTATGGAAAGTAACATAGTGAACAACACAGAATATTTAAAACTGTACATTTTACTGATTGTACAATTAACTCCTCAATCACCCCTCTATAAGGTGATTTAATAATTTACATGTGGCTTTATTTTGTCCAGAATTTTCAGTGTTACCATACACAATTATTGTCTCTTAGACACAACACTTTATTATTATAGCAACAAATGTGACCAGAGTTGTCAGCTGCTTAGTGTTCCATATCAGGAAGGAATCCTTACAAGTGATTCGTCAACATATCAACCTGTATACAGAAGGGAGGCTGCCTGTGCCAAGCAAAGGGAGCCCATAAAATGCAGCAATACCATGAGTTTTCCACTAAGATTTAGCAGTACTTGTAGCACACATTATTAAGCAATCAACCATGGGATCATCACCACCACCACCACCACCACCACCACCACCACCATCACCACCAATCCAATGTACAGGATGTTCAACTTAAAAGTGGACCATCAACTAAGCCGTGAATATTTCACGTTAGGTGCTATTTGTAATGGTTCTGCTGGTATGACCTTACACTACTACATGTGCAGGAGTTGGCAAGACTGTTGCAGGAGAAGGGAGAACCGGTCTTGACCATCTGTATCAGTTCAATCAGTTGACAGTGAGTGCTGGTGTTTGAACAACACAATTTTTTACGTTTTCATAATGCGGTTAACAGTGGAAGAACATGTATTTATTTTGGAAAGTTATTTAAAAACGATGTCTTATGCCCACTGTAGACAAAGTTTCTTTGAAAAATTTAGAAGGCAAGCGCCAGTAAAAAGTGCTATTGTGAAAATGCTTAAATGAAATAATGCTAAGAAAATTTGCAAGGAACATGGTGAAACGTGTCGATATGTGCATTGAAATGAATGGACATCATTTCCAACACTTACTGTAAATACAGGTTAGTTGTGTAATATAACATGTTGTAAATCGTAGTAAATAAGTTACTCAAAATACAGTCCACTTTTAAGTTGAACACCCTGTACAACTACTATTGGCCATGGTTCATGGCTCTGAAACTCTGCAGTCAGCACACTTTTAATCAAAGCAGATTAGTTTGTACATATTTTTAAAAATTTTGAACCTTGTCCAGTATAAATTGAATATTTGATATCTCTTTATGCACATTGTTGTGTAATTTCGCATTGTAGTTGCGTGATTGTGTTTCGTGTATGTATTTATGTATGTACCGAATATTGTTCATATTTATGTTCAAATGAAATTCTTACTAGCGAGAGGACTGCGACAAAAGTCACTGTACTGTTGTAATGAATGTAATATTAATTATAATAGTATAACAATATGCATACTTATAATAACTTATTGCTTTTTTCCCTTCCAATGCCAGCTTGTGTTCTGTGCGAGAGTCAGCATACTATTCATTAAGTAAACACAAGGGCAGTTAATGTGACAGTGGATGGACTAATCACATGCTGATTTTATTACATACTATAGTAGTGAAAAGTAAATTGGCACTTACTGTGCATTTAAATATAGTTGTATTGGACTTTGTTAATTACTGCCATTCCATTTTTAAGTCAAGTAATATAACAGTATGTCATCTATCAAGATATGAATTGGGTCAGTGGCAGATTTGGTGTGATAGTAGACTTTGAGTGTCATTAATAGAAAATTGTTACAAACCATATATTCCAGTTTTATTAAGCAAGGGTTTCTCACTCAGTATAAGTGACCAGTCTTTGGGTTGGATGGTTGTGGAATTGGGTTTTGACACGGCTTGGGCATGAGATTTTTACATCTATTTCTGTTGGGTGAAAATGAGGATCTCTTATTATTTTTTCTGCATATGGGAACATTTTTAGAAAGGTATGGGACAAGATGAATTCTGAGATAGTACTGATGTTACAGTGCCAAATCAAAGCAAAACTCTGGCACCAATCAGCAAGGATTTAGATGTTTCTACAGTGATTCTGGACAGAGAACAAAGAGAATGACTACTGACATGGTGAAAATTTAGGAAGAAGAACTTAAAAGATGATGACAGCAGCCAAAGTTTACGAGTTAGATCTAAGAGCAATCTGTCTCAAGAAAAGTCAGTGAACAGTAGGACCTTCCTGTTGTGAGAATTGTGTCCAGCAGAATATGGGAATGTTTCTTGCATGGCTTGATACAAAGGCAAAAGAGAGGCTGACAGACAGCCATCTGGAGTAACATCTGAGAAATACGTATGAAGAGCTGTTTCAAAGAAGATATTTTGCCATGGATTCAGCAGAGGAAAGAGAATGGTAGAAAAAGGGACATGAAGAACAGAACAAAGGAAATAATAAATTTAAAAATGTAAAATTTGAAGGGAACTCATTAACCTTTAAGAACTGTGCGTCCTACATATAGGACGGGCGTATCGCTACCCTCCAGATGTTGCATCTTATATATTTTTTTCAACAAATGTAAGTACTGAGTATTTTAAACATGCTGCACACTCTCTGTTTTTCTCTTCAAAATGCCGTTTATTTTGTAATGCTACCTTTTTTGGTTCCTGTATTATTCACATTTTACATACAGAGTGTGCTAAAATTTAAATGTAAAACTCCGGTGCCAAAAGGTTAATGAAGTAAGGTAGTAAGTGCTATATCTGCAACTGAAGACTACAAAATGTCATTATGCTTTGTCGTGATGATTGTCAAAGTTTGTGTCATGAATTATGCATACCAAAATGTCACAAGGATAATATTTCAATTTTAGAAGATGGTAACATTTTATACTTCATCACATCTGCTACAAAGAAGAAAAAATAAACATCAGCATCAATGAAGTGCCACGGAATGATAATTATAACAGTGATATAAATAAGCTGTATGTGCTTGCAGCACAGAAGTAAACTTGCTAATGGGTATCCAGATTCATTGTAGTTCAATTTTTATGCCTTGCAGTTGTAATTGTATCATACATTTGTTACTAATAAGAACATCATGTATTGTAACTTAACATTACTGTCATATACATGTCCAGCAATCATGTGTGTAAACTTCACTTGCAAGCGCCAAGAAATTTTTTAACACTTGTGCAGTTTTCCTTAGGTTTTATGTGGGAAAGTACATAAATGGAGTTTGAAAAATATATTGAGATTTGGGGTTCATAATATCTGTGAATTTTATTACACCTCAAACAATTGAATTTCTGTAAGTGGCCAACATATGTTTGCATATGGCCTTCCCCATGTTGCATCAGAGTATTAGTTGACTAATTTTCCAATTGCCTTTCGTGTAGGTACGTCAGTCTTTAGAGGTATTGTCCATGCTCATCATAACAGATGATGGCAAAACAAACAAGTCACCTGCAGCATCAGACCAATCATCTCAACCATCTAATCTGCATCATCGCCAGCAGTCTGCACCAGCTCTACCTCAACAGAAGCACAGTTAGCAGTACAGTGACTCCTTAACTCTCAGCAGTAATAACAAATCTCTCTCCTCTACATCTTGGTTGAAAAGTTAATCATTATGTATTTAAAATTTCTCATTCTTTAGTATCACTTGTCTCTCCTCAAGTAAGACCTCAGGAACCACTTGGGCAAGGCTTTAATCAAACACTCTTTATAGTACTTGCCAAATAAATATTACAGGCAAATTTTGATTTTGCTCCAAACACTACCTTACTGGAGGTGAAAGGCTGGTTTCTCTCCCAAAACTGATAGCTAGCAAGCAGTGGAGTTTTTAGAAGTATTGCAGCGTTAACAGCAGTTTTCCCCCTGTTAGTAACAGGAGATTAAGATGTGACTTTGCCCAGAACTTAAAACTGAACGACATGCAGTCTCCTATCCTATAACAACGAATGTAACTGACACATGAACAGAGGAACTGAAACAACCCCATTTCATTCATGTGTGTATAAGAACATTTCAACAGAATCCAACATGCTTAGGTGTACAGAAGGATATAATCTGTTGGCATTAACAAGGGTTTATTTATACTTTGTGCCGTTTCTGGTTGTAAGGCTCACACATCCATCCATGGATTCAGGTCTCTGGTGAATAGGGTGCAGTTTCATCTATGTGTGCTGGAACTGTGAAGCAGAAATCTGTTCAGCTGATTGTGTATACCCAAAATAAATTGAGGCTGATGGCATCAGAATCTGTAAAAAAATTCAGTGAAATTCTCCTTGTAGGTTGTAATCTCAGCTCGTGAAGCTCTTGTAATGTTTATTGACTTAAATAATGTGGGGATCAAAAGTTGTGACCTCTGATGTCAAGTTATTTTTTCCTGATATTCTTGAGGAAATACAAGACAAAATTATCAATATGTTATAACTTGTTACATGATCAAAACTGATCAGTAAAGTACTGTTAAAAGTTGTGTAATTATCAAAGCAGCAATTTTGGAGTGAAAGTGAATAACAAAATGCTTGTACATAACCTCATTATTTAAAATGCAAATGGTGTTGAATTTATTATACATTCTTTGTTCTTCTTATACATTCAGCATTTCCATAATGAATATTAAAATATGGCAAGTTGTTACTTTCTTCTGGATCAAGCAGCCACCGAAATTTGTTTGTAGACACAAGTTCTGTGAGATAGAATGGAAAATCTTAGTTTCTCTCATTACATTTGACCATACATGTGCAGTGTGTGTGTATGCATCCATGTGCACATGTGTGTGCATGCATGTGTGTGTGTGTGTGTGTGTGTGTGTGAGAGAG
>Ga0268261_10002283_pt1 | contig 13694 bp, 8 predicted proteins | sample TergutNc150P1_FD_190353 | JGI IMG/M metagenome (GOLD analysis project Ga0268261, IMG submission 190353) | Nasutitermes corniger P1 segment gut microbial community from laboratory colony in Florida, USA - Nc150 P1 (SPAdes) (version 2) | ecosystem: Host-associated > Arthropoda: Insects > Digestive... | reverse complement strand
ATATATATATATATATATATATATATGACATTAGTAACCTAATAGTAGTAGGAATGGTTAATGATTTAACCCTTATCCTGCTAACGTGGAGAAAATGGTGAGCTAATAATGCCAGCAAATAGCAGATGGGATTTAATTCGGGGTTTAAAGGGTTAAACACAACACCTCTTCTTATTGGATAGCATGAAACTCCACACACCCACATTTACTCCACTGGGAGAATTTTATATACAAACCATTGCCTCTCGGTAAGTGGTAGTATCACACTCCACAGCCCATCCCTTCTCACACTGCGAAACCTACATATTGGGTCACACACTCTTTCCACCTCCTTTGTCCTGAAGATGGTGAGTGAAATGTATGCTGAAACATTGGAAAAGCTTCAACACAACGCAGCCCCAACCCAAGATCCGAAGTTACACATTAAACAGAGGCTGTGAAAACCTATGGGTATGATGAATGTACTTTAAACACATCACTGTTTATTGTGCACAGGCAATAAAAAATATTAAAATCAAATACCATCAGTCATAAAGATATAAGCCATATAAACATATGTATTTTTTAAAAATTTTGATGGCTTATTATTTATATTCATCTAACTACAATAGGCTAGTCACAGTTAACCCTTATCTTACTAACGTGGAGAATAGGGTGAGCTCCTAATAATGCCAGCAGAATGCAGATGGGATTTAACCCGGCGTTTAAAGGGTTAATTATGAATCTCTTTCCTCTAGAAAATCTTTTAAAACATCATTCACAGTCAGCATCATGTGTATGTAAACTACCTGAATACTATTTTCAACAGGCAATTTGTGTGAGCCCTACCAGTCACATGTATGAGCCATGTTGTGGCCATGTCTGGCGTACTGAATTAGTAGTCAGAAAGCACTGTTTTCAGTCCCAAACACAGGCAATAATATTACAGTAAGAAAGGCAATAAAAGTTTTGTCAGTATATTGATACCCAGTCACTCAAGGATGGGAGTACAGCCGGCCATCTAAAATATCATGTATGCAACCAAATATATTTCAAGTAACAGACAGCTCAAAGTTATAATGGTATAATTATTAATCTAATAAATTTTCCTGGAACATCTTTGACTTGTTATGACAGTGCTGTAGCATAGTGACTGTTACTGCAACCATGCATACACACTGCACTGGCCTGCGATGTACAAACATTATCACCACACTTGATGCTGCAAGGAGCTACATCAAACATCATGTAACCTTTAGTAGTGACTGTAGGGAGTGAGCATTTAACCCACACTACACTAAAATTGCTCTAAACTTTGATGACCGAGCCTAACATACTGATGGGACATAATTTACAAAAATTTCAAGATTAGGAATACAAAATTAGTGACATATATAAAAAAGACAGTGTTACATTCTAAAAGTTTATGTTTTTGGATTTACAAAATACGTTTTTATTTAAAATCAGTGACTATCATTGCAGATGCAGTTTTCCTGTGACATCGTTTTGAAAAACCAATGCTGCCACACATTTAGATGACAAGAAGTGTCTCATGTAAAAATCAGGGTACTTGAAGATTCAAGTCTTCTTGGATGTTAAGCTGTGTCGCCTGGTAAACAGTAACTGACATTTCAAATGACCACAGTGCCTTCATCTTCAGGGTCATGCAACTAAGAAGGCTGCTTGACCCTGCAGAAGAAGACATTACCAATCAACATGGCATAACATCCCAGAACACTTGAATCTTCAGCAACACTTGCTGCAAGAACCTCGAACCTCACAAAACATTGGTCATTGTAACAAATAATTATACCTTTCAAGAGTACAGGTATCAAATATTACTCTATAAAAATTTGTGAATGCTGCCATGGTTACTGCAACTTACAGTGTTACAGATGGCAAGATAACTTGCCATATTGTGCTACTGTGCTATCTGCAAAATATCCTGGTATTGCTTATGGGATGACTTGGCCATGTAAAAGAAATGCAAGAACAGTCTAGCATGTATCATGTCTAAAATATCAACAGTGAAAGAAAATTTGCAAGCAATATAGGCAGTTTTAAAACCAGATGACAAATGAATGATGTAGCTCCAGGCAATGGAATTGGTAACATATGAAGACCCTGTTGGAGGCTGACAAAATTTGCAGCAGTTGGAATATGTTGACTTTTCCCTTTCACAAACAACATCAACTTGAACAGTTCATTAAACTGGACTTTACTTCATGCTGTTTCAACTGTGTGAATATCATTTTCACATGGAAGATCACCAATTTAAAAAAGTGCACATCAATTTCAAGATGTGGAATCCATTTAATTTCCCAAAGGAAATTCTGAACATCACTACAAAATGCTAACCATCTCAGAAACAAGGTATGACCTAATATATGGCACTTACCAACAAACATTCACTAACCTAATAAGTAGCACCTACACTAGAGAGTAGAAAATTGGGGGCAGGGGCTAGAGGACAAATTTAAGAAACAAATATACCAGAATTATTTTCATTTGGTAAATATGAGAGGAAAAAAATCACCTCACTTATACCTGTTAAGCAAAAGCAATGGAATTTCTTGCATTATGAACAAATTTTGGCCCATTATCTGTTTCTTATTTTTTTCTGTTTCATGAAAAGGTAATGTAGTCCTTTTTGAAAAGTATTATAAAATTATTTTTCTTTTTCTTATGACAGTACGTCTTACCTTGTTTTGACATTACATAACACCTCGACTACTTCATACCCTCATTTGTTCAAGCAAAACTCCATATGGTCAACTACATGAGTGTTCATAGACTGTGCTGACCATAGAGAAATAATCAGTGGAAAAGACAAAATAAAACAAATAACAAATATTATATACTCATTTCTAAAAATGTCTTCTTTAGAATAGAATAATGCCTACCACGCCACTTATAGTTGAAGCCACCACAAAACACATTATGCTCTCTAGCACTGTATTGGTAACAAAGAATCTTCCTTGTAGGTGATGGGGGTTTCGTATAGTTCATTAATTACATTTAAAAAATATGGGGAATCCACAATAGCATGGCTGTTATCAGTTTGTATTGCTATGATCACATCTGTTGACTAGAACATTAGAATATCACATCATGGCCACCCACACACCTAACAAGGCATGCCACCAATCCCTCAACACTTCTTACTTTTTCTCAACTGCCAATATTAACAATGTCCCATTAGGAAACTGCTTCAGAGAGTATTATTATAACTGATAATTATACTCTATAATAGAGTCTTCATCAGACTGGTTTATTCTGTGTTGATAAATTGTGGGTGACTGTACATTCTAGAAGCCCTAGTGCAAGAAGCCAACATCCACAATAGCATGGCTGTTATCAGTTTGTATTGCTATGATCACATCTTTTGACTAGAACATTAGAATATCACATCATGGCCACCCACACACCTAACAAGGCATGCCACCAATCCCTCAACACTTCTTACTTTTTCTCAACTGCCATTATTAACAATGTCCCATTAGGAAACTGCTTCAGAGAGTATTATTATAACTGATAATTATACTCTATAATAGAGTCTTCACCAGACTGGTTAATTCTGATAAACTGAACTGTGTTGATAAATTGTGGGTGACTGTACATTCTAGAAGCCCTAGTGCAAGAGGCCAACATGTATATGATTCTGTAGTGTGACAGTGTGTGAGATGGCAACACTACATGAACACTTGTTTCATTCCCAACTATTCTTATGAAAATCCCTTGTAGTGTATGAAAAAGAAGATGAGAAAGACAGCATAGGCAGTTGGAAATGTGATCCTGGCAATGACATCGATAGTCTTCGCTACTCGAATTGGATGTGGAGGTTCCTTCTTTCGCACCTATAAGAAGATAAACAGTCATCTCAATACAGTACACTGGTATCTTCCCCAGTACCCAAAATACCAGATGTGAGTTACTCCTCTGGTGTGAGTCACACACTGGCATGTATTACACTTCACTGCTATGGGTACCAGTTTCTGTAGTTACTGAGTTGTGACATCAAACCATGTCTGCTATGGTTACTAGTAGCCAAGATTATGGGTTTGTGACATCACACCACAGTTGGCATGTCCGACAGTTTCCAAAGTTAATGGATTGTAACTTCAAGATACAGAGAAATCTGTCAGAATCAGTCACACTTGCACTGAAGTGATTCTCACCCATCATACGATGGGCACACAGTTAATAAGTATAAGACACATAAAAAGTCGTTTGATCTGAAAATCACTTTTGGATTTTAACACAAAGTGTCACAAACCTTCTGTCTTACTAGATCCAATATACATATAAGAGCTCTAGGTACTGGTAAAATAGAATACAATGATACAGAAGTCCAGTTTCATAAATACAAAGTTCGTACAAACAAAGACCAAACAACTGTGTTACTTTAACTTCACTATACTACTGTGGGGCATGGAGTGGTGTAGTGGTTAAGGCACTGCGCTACTAGGCGGAGGGTCCCGGGATCGATCCCCAGTCAATGGGAAATTTTTCTGGGGCATCAGACAGTTCCATGAGTCCTGGGGTTGACTCAGCCTCTAAAAATGAGTACCAGGATATTCCTGGGGATAAAGACGGCCGGTGCATATGGGTGACGACCTTACCACCTTCATGTTCCGAGTGTCTAGAAATTCTGGAGCCTTAACCTACCAGAACCCCAAAGGCCACTAGGCCTGTAGTGGGATTACTTTACCTTTTATACTACTGTAGTTTTAATACTGCATAATAAGACAAATAAATTGTAGGATAGTTCTGCTTTGGTAAGAAATAGGCATAATAAACTACTGCTACTAGCTGGTCATTGCCTTTTAATCACATGTAGTTAACTTCCATAGTAACTCCATCAGTGCTTGCAGAGTGCAGTAACATTTTGGCTCATGGGTTTATTTTTAAATGTGTCTATACACAAAAACCACACATGTCAGACGGCCACAACTAGTGATTAATTGTAATATTTCACTACATTTCAATACTGTACACACCATGCACCATGTTCTATACTATCCTTTTGTTTACCAACTGTTGTGCACTACACTGTGTTCTTCACTCACTTATTAGTTCTTGTTCATATGAGTTTTGGTGTTTATTACCACCACCTTCAGCAAGCTTCAGTCCAACACATCAAATGCTTATGTGTACTTGTTGGCTGCCTGTTAAAAATGGTAGTTTTTCTCACAAATACACCACTTCCTGTATCATTACAATTTTTCTGTTAAAACATGTAACCTGTAAAAGGTTAAAAGATAAGAGTTACACATTTTAACTGAAAAACTTTAATGATACAGAAAGCGGTATATGTGTGAGAAAACCACAATTTTTAACAGACAGCCAACAAGAGCACATAAACATCTGATGCCCTGTGCAGGAACTATAGTTTGACTGAAGCTCCCTGAAGACGGTGTTAATAAACACTGAAATGTGTAGGAGCAAGAGCTAATGTGTGAGTGAAGAACCCAGTGGAGTGCATGACAATTGGTAAATAAGGGGCTAGTATTTCACTAGAGTTTATTTTAAGAAAACCCCAGTAAAACCTCTGGTAATTATTCTTTTTTTTTTAAATCAATGGGAGTACAGGTTTCTAAAACTGCTACAATAAATAATTTAAGTATGTTTTATTTTAAGAAAAAAAAACCTGAGAAAAGAATGGGTGCTTTTGCTGCTTACAGTATACCACAATAGCACTTCTTATATTTATCATGGAAAGCTCACTGAAACATACCTCAGGAGCACATCCGTTGTTAGCGGTGTGTGTACATGGGTTGGGACTGCAGTTTGTGCAGCTCACAATCTCATTTGGAGCAGAGGTTTCCCGTTTGTTTTTGTCACCCTGCACACAAATAAATGCAAGTATACAACTTGAAGCACATCTTGATGCATGAAATGCTGTACAGAAATGGTTAGTAGAGTCCAACAGTACAAACGGCAATCAAGTGTAGTCATCCCACTTCTCTTTATGAAGTCCAAAGAAACCTATACAGTCCTACCCTGTAACATTTGCCTGTTGGTTCTGTGTGAACTCTACATGGCCCTCTGTATAAAGTCATTTACATTCAGAACAATAAGAGTTTTATTTATGCAATTTAACTTTCCTCTGCAACCATTTACTGCAAAATTGCATGATTCAGAAGAGGTTCCAGTAAAAAACTGTTATGATCATTTCAACAAAGCAGCCGCGAAAACTAATGTAATATGGTCATAAAACACTCAAAATCAAAGCCATTTTGGGAATGGTTGCAAATAAAAGTCACACAGAACTAGATATACAGACATTTTAAATTGATCATATGAACTACTGCCAATTGAGAAGTCTGAATGAGATCAGTTCATGTGTCAATTTACATTTGTGTCACATCAACGTGCAAACAATACTGTCATTCTCCAGCACCAAATATATTTTGCCCCAGGTTAGAGCATATGCTGGAGTTTGATACTTCAGGCACACAAAAAATCAAATATGCTATTGATTAGGAAGATGGTACAGATGGCAGAAAACATGCATATTGACAGTGTTTACTGTGATTGCGCATTACATAGCAAGCTAAACTAATCTATGGCACCCTAATCAAAGCTCTTGCATGAGTTCTGACAGAGCCAAGACCAAGAAAAAGTGTGTAACACAAGTAAATCTGCTCACAGGATTCCATATTTGTATCCCCACCCCCCACTCCCATTATCAACTTTTGGAGGCAGTCTAGCAACAACTCTGACAAGCAGCAGTGACACAGAAGCAGCAGATGTGGATGCTATGAAGACAACGAAAGCATTTATCTTGTTCTGCACAGCCACAACACAGCACATCATTCAGGAGGAGGGACAAACTTTCAGTACTGTCCTGCAGTTGAGCCTTCAAACAGCAATGATCACATCCAAAGGACAGACAACTTCCAGCTGTTCCAGATGCCACTACCATTGAAAGCATATGCCAGAAGCTAGAAAGACTAGTGCCTATCTACCCAATATCTTGTACGAAGTACAGCTACCATATTTTTGTATGTTTATTCAGATTTTGAATCTTCTTTCCCTTGAAAACAAATTCCCCACAAATCAAATTAGTGAACTATAGCTAATAAATAAATCACATCATTTTCTCATGTGTGATGAATGTTTGTATGGATGCAGTTCGCATGAGGTCCTAAACTAGTCACATTCTCTGCAAGAGCAAGTAAGAAAAGCCTTGTTCCATATATATGTAAAACGTACAACAGATAATATACTCTCAAATAACATCTAACATACAAATATGTTCATTTTACAGCCAAATGAATTAGGGAAATCTGTTAAAACGTGTAAATGGAAATACTCATTCTGACTGGGAAGATACTGGTTTCTGAACCTGGCTTTCTCCATGCTCTCGCATACAGTGGTAATGACATTCCACACTGGACCCTGACATGTCCTCTATATTATTATTTTAAATAAAAAGAACATATAGTAATTAATACCAATAATGTTAGAAGTTCACTGTGGGATCCCATATTTCTCTGGCACACCTGTTTAAAACAAGACGAGGAATCAGACACATTACCACTTTATTGCTTAACATTTCTCATGCACACTCATTTATGAAAGCCAATGGTGGCCCACTCCTTCAGAATGATGAAAGCTTCAAGTGAGCCACCACTGGCTGCAGAAATATCTGTACCCTGTGGCATGTGGCCCTGCACAGCAGGGTGGTGGCTTGTTGAATATTATGACAAGGGGCTTGAACCCAATGCTTCTAATGCAGCCATGTTGGTAATAAACAGACCTGTGAATTTATGATGATTTAACATTGATTAATGCTGGGTTTGTGTATGTTGATATTGCTAAGGGTCATGTCACAGATAAAGCAAACTTTTTAATGAAAATCAAGAAACTCTTTAAATCATAAGCTTTATCTCTGGCATGCCCTGCAGATGAATGCAGTTTCAGGTAAAGTAAAATATGTTACATTTCAGGTTGATCTTAACTGTTGACCCTATAAGCATCACATCTGTATATCATGCCAATATAGTGAAAGCATTTCTCAAGTGATTTAAATGCTTGCATTGCATGCTCTGGCGCCTCTACCTTACCTTCGATGCAGCAGCAAGGTAGGCAATGTTATTGGAATATTTTAGAACTGTTCTCTGTTTCTTGCACTGAGACTCAAAATCCATCAAATTAACAGCTGGTATTAATATTGTTTAAAAAACTATGACGTGTATCATTATTTTAATGCAAGAGATGACCATTAGGCAATGCTTAAAGATATATGAGGCTAAAATGTTTACAAAGTGTCACACTAAAATGCTAGTGTACTTTACTGCATCATATCCATACAGCTTTCCTTCATTTGGCATCAGAAACAAAATAATTTAATATAATATGTGGATAAACCTCATCAGCTTAAGTCACACATTATAACACATTATAAATCACTGTTTATTGCATATGGTAGTTGTGATGATCAAATCTGCATTATCAGAACCAGATTCCACCAAACTACAGCTTAACAGTTTATATGAGCTACACGTGAGTGAGAATTCGACACAACAAACACAGTTATGTTTGTTGTAATTGTCCCCTGGAGTAAAACAAACAAGTAAACATGATTTAAAATGACTTCACAACCAACTGTTAAAAACAATATGATTTGAAACTGTCCAGTACTGCCCACAGAGCTATACCTCATTATGACTGGAGCAGTGTGCAACTTATAGTATTTCAGTGTTTCAAAACCATGTAACAATATGATACCCATTCTCTTGCTGACATGCTGACAAATGTTAACATGCATGCCTTTCCAACTGCTGACAAAATCACAAACATCTCTTAAATTCTTCAGGACAACATTTACACATGTCACATAAAAGCACATATAAGCAAGAGAAATCAAGTGAATGTACTGTTACTTAAGAGAGCGCCAAACACAGCAGCAACAATCTCTATGGTCCTAAAAACAAGTAAACATTCATTCAAATACAGCAACACAACCAACAAACCATAAACGTGAACCTCCAACTCAAAGTCTGACATATCCATGCAATGGACTTTACTCCAGAACCAGTTCTCACACTCTGCTTTGTTTTGTGAGCATGTGCTATACAACAGAAGATGAGTGCAGTCTCAGTGAGAAAACCTCCCACCAGAGCACAAAATAACCTCCCTCTACCAATATGTCTTCTCAGGCAAGCCTAGATATGAAACCAACAAATTCTCTCTACCTCAATCCATCCTCTAAATACTTATGAAGAACACTGGGTTAGGTGATTAATCCAAAACATATGGTGCCAAGGTAAACTAATCCACAGGTAAGAAACAAACAACTATCAAACATGAGTTGTGTTTGATGGTTATTTGCTTGTTTCTTATTTTATAGTTCAACACAATGGGATGCATAATTTTAATATAATCCAAGGGTTTTTAAACCCTTAATTTTATGCCATGCTGTCTTGATGTTGTATTACAGCCATTTAAAAACACATTGCTTTGCTTACAGATGCCATTTAGGACTTCAAATTAAAGCAACTGTTCATAATTGATAAAACAAAATGTGCAACAACAAACTTTGTTGTTACAATGGCCAATAATGCATCAACCACAGGAAAGAAAATTTATTATTATTATTATTATTAGTAGTAGTAGTAGTAGTAGTAGTGGGCACTGTGCTACATGTCAGAAGGTCGCGGGTTCGATTTCCAATGGTGTCACTGGAACTTTTCACTGACATAATCCTTCCAGACGTACTATGGCCCTGGTGTCGACTCAGACTCCAACAGTAATGAGTACCAGGAATACTTTCTGGGGGTAAAGGTGGCCGGTGCGTAGGGCTGACAACTTTACCACCTTCATGTGCTGATTGTCTTGAAATCTGGGAGCCTCAGCTACCTGGAACACTCAGGGCCTGTCCAGGCCTGTTACAGGGATTGCTTTACCTTTACCTATTATTTCATCATCATCATTATCATCACCACCACCACCACCACCACCACCACCACCACCACCACCATCATCATCATCATCATCATCATCATTTTAAGATTCAAGTCTTCTGGGATGCTGCACTACACTCACTGGTAAATAGCTACCCATATTCTGGAGGAACATTGTTCTTCATTCTTCAAAATCAAACAGTTCAAGAAGAGTACAATGTTTTTTTTTTAATATTGTATCATTAGTGTAGCAAAACACATATATTCAATATTAATAATACAGTATCATGTGAAACCCCATAACTGGTTACCCTCATGTTTAGTTTAATTTCACACAGTAAACAAACATATGAAGATGAAATTAACCAACCCACCAACAAATTTCATACAGTACGGTAAACTGATATGAACTTGATGACTGTATAATAAATGAAAGAACGAATAAATAAGCTTACAGTCATTCAAACTGCCAAGAAATTCCCAGCTTTTTTTAGGTAGTACCTTTAAGTTCTTAACTATGTCACAACAGTCGATCACTAGACCACATATTCATCTCATTATACCAGATTCACAATATCACATCCTTTACCTAGGAGCAACACTCTTACATTATCATCATCATCATCATCATCACTTCCATACTAGATTCCACAAGTGGTCTCTTCATTTCAGGCTTTCTGATTAAAATTTTGTATCTGTTTCTTGTATTCTCATGTGCGCTACATGACACCTTGTTTGATATCATTATTCTAATAATATTTCTAATATTTATATAGTTTTCTCCACTACCTTATTAATTATTTTTCCTATGTCCAAATAATCTGTTTACTACAATATATTCCGAAACACCTTCAATATCTTGTCTAAACTCAGGATGGAAGAAGAAGATGGACACCCAAATAAGAAGCCAGGTAAAATCGGTTATGCATATTTAATCTTTAGGATTTTAGGTCAGAGGAGTGAAGGAAAATCTAGAACTGAAAGGCAGCAAATAATCCCTAAATTTGAAATACCTTTACCTTCCTTCTAAATGAAATTCTATATGTGTTATTCTTGTCCCTATATATTTAATTTGTGGCACAATTCCAAAAAAATTATCAACAATATCTGTATATTATGATTTTGTCCTGTACTGTGGTATACGACATGAACATGTCTTAATTTTCCGTGTTATTAGTATGACATAATGGTTAAATATGCAACATCACAATAAATATAATCTCAATACATTAGATTAAAATCTCAAAGTACCATATTGTAATCCTTTATGGCCACCTTACATTCAGAGCTTTTGAAATGTTAAACTTACTTTCCTGCAGCAAAATAAAATAAAAGCAATATTATAGCAATTTAGAATAGATACATTCCAATTTGAAAATGATACCGAAAACAGTTAAACTGTCTTTTGCAAAGCCAGCAGATGGCTAAATAGAACTAGCTTGGGTTAGATGACGTTTGTTGTTTTAACTCGCAAAAAACAGTGAATTACAAAATACAATATGTAATATGAACCAACAAAAATGCACTTTTTTCATTAACAATTTAATTCAATTATATTGTCTGCGACATGTTTCAAACAACCAAGCGTTCATCTTGAGGAAGACTTGTACATGCATTTTTACAGTTTTTATTTTGTTTTTTTTAATGCATCTGTATAAGGAGTTTGGTCGATGTCAGGATGTGTTTGACACTTATGACATCAACCATAAAACTGCATGTACTAGTCATCCTGAGGATGAACACTTGGTTGTTCAAAACATGTCAAAGATAATATAATTGAATTAAATAATTAATGAAAACAGTGTGCATTTTGTTGGTTCTTATTACATATGTATATCACAATGCACAGTTAAAAAAATGTAAAGTTTACAAAATACAACATGTGGTTTAAGATAATGTTTTAAGTCCTTAAGATATTAAACTACAATTACTCTAAAATCAAACACTGTTGTACTGTTGTCTGGTGCATGGTATGCTTGGAATTACAACCTGAAAGAAATTCAAACTAGGTGTAGGTTGATAAAACGCCAAATTATGCCAAAATCAAGCAGTCACACATTGTTAGAATTAAATGAAGAATCTACATCCAATATGCATTATATTATTCTATCTTAATTACTGTTACTTGCACTGATACAAAATTTTTATGCATACATGCAAATCTAGTGAAGAGTTCTATGTCCTATACAGGTTCTTCAAAAGCAAGAATCATGGACTCTACTAAAATGCAATACATATTGTTGTAGGTTTTTATGTTCGAGCTGTTACTTTCACAAAACCACATCTGAAAAACAATGATACTCTTGAATACTTGTTGAATGCAGAATGTGTAGCTATAATTCTTAAGTTCCAGCTTTGGAGAATATAACTCCATCTGAATTAGATAATATTGTGTGTGTTTCTATATTTAAGATATATGTGAGTGGCAATTCAGAGGTTCTTTGTATGGCAGTTGTCAAAGGTCATTTTTGCACAAGTGAACTCCCTATAGACAAAGTATCAGTGCTGGCCTAACATACTACATCAAGAGCAAAATGGCTGTATACACTCAAGTGGTGCTGCATTGTGGACTGATAGCAAATGCTAACTATAATACCACTTCCCATTTTGTTGGAAAAAAATGTCATGCAAGTGTTATAACTTTCTGAAGGAAGGTTTTGGGATCCAGCCTGTCAAGGGTGAATGCCATCAACATTGTTCCTGGCATCACACCAGCTACAGCCACTGATGCAGCACATATGAATGCATGCGGATTTGAAATACACATGCGCCATTTAGTTTACAACAATTACAATAAAACCCTACTTAACCTTCCTGGTTTCAAATTGTCCCTCATTTAATGTTCAATTTCAATTATCCTAAGGCAATATCTTCACTGCTTGATTACCTCAAATGCAAATTTTCCTCAGTGTAGTGTTCAACCCACTGCTCCCAAAAGAAATTTTGCTGGTATTTCTTATTAATAAGTGTGATCTAGTAACACATCTTCCTCCTTTTTCCAACATTGGAAAAAGGAGGAAGATGTGTTACTAGATCACACTTTGGTAGATGACAAGTTATGGATGTATTCATTCAATCAGAACCAAAGTGGAGAAAAGCTGAGTGGCAGGCTCCTACCTCACCACGGAAAGGGAATGCATGATACAGTCAGGACACTCTGAACATCACGCATGTAATGGTGTTCACTTGTTACAAATTTGTGTTTGACCATCTTGTGTCACTCCTGTCACTGTTAATGATGGCATGTATTATGTAGCATCATTACAATGTGTATCCAGAGGCTACTGCAATCGTGCAACTGACTGTCTGCAATACTGATGACACCACCTTGGTGGTGATTTACACACCAAAGTGTGTCATGACATACAGGTTTGAGTGATTTATTGTGTTTGTTATTTGTACTGATCATGTGCAGGACACTTCTGAAAAGTCCCTTGTATTTATGTAAGTATTCACATCCATTAATTCTGCCCTCATGGGCAGTGAAAAGGAATGCTGTGTGACAGAAACAGTATCAATGACCTGAGTGTAACTAAATTGAAAGTTATTTAAGTTCTAATCACATCTTAACCCTTTAAAGCCCGAATTAAATCCCATCTGCTATTTGCTGGCATTATTAGGAGCTCACCATTTTCTCCACGTTAGCAGGATAAGGGTTAAATTATTAACCCTTAGGTGACTAATGTCATATATATATGGAGCACCCATTCTTGATGTTTCTAGATCACACACGACGACGCAGCACAGTCGGTAGGACTCCTCTGGACGAGTGATCAGCTCGTCGCAGAGACCTCTACCTGACAA
>Ga0268261_10002282_pt1 | contig 13697 bp, 12 predicted proteins | sample TergutNc150P1_FD_190353 | JGI IMG/M metagenome (GOLD analysis project Ga0268261, IMG submission 190353) | Nasutitermes corniger P1 segment gut microbial community from laboratory colony in Florida, USA - Nc150 P1 (SPAdes) (version 2) | ecosystem: Host-associated > Arthropoda: Insects >... | reverse complement strand
AGGGCCGCTCGCCTGCTGAGATCGTGGGTTCGAATCCCACCGGGGGCATGGATATTTGTCTGTTGTGAGTGTCGTGGGTTGTCAGGTAGAGGTCTCTGCGACGAGATGATCACTCGTCCAGAGGAGTCCTACCGACTGTGCTGCGTCATCGTGTGTGATCTAGAAACATCAAGAATGGGTGCTCCATATATATATATGACATTAGTCGCCTAAGGGTTAAACATCCTTCATCAAACAACGGTTTAGGCTGTTTCCATCCGTACTGACTGAGACTCTCTTTAGCTGATATTCTGATATTCTCTGTAATATCTTCACGAGTCATACTGACTTCCCTGCTATCCAAGATCTCCAAAGTTGCAAACCTGTTAGAGAGTTTAAGCTGACCCTGTGCCTGAACTTCAACACTGTTTAGCTTCTTCAGACTGAATCCTCTACATCAAACTTCTGTGCTGCTCGTTTATTTACTGAAGTCTTTCCCTAATTTCTGCAACCACCAGATAGTGGCTTCTATCACAGTCAGTTCCCCTGAAAGATTGGACATCTAGTATACTTCAGTAACATCTCCTATCTATCAAGATGTGATCTGACTGTAAGTCTTCCCATTAAGAGAAGTTCAAGTGTATAAATGTTCTGATGCAAGAATGTCATGCCCTGACAAAGATTTTAATGTGGCAATGTTGTCTCCTCTAAAACCATTATCATTACTATTTTCACATAAACTCTCACTCCCTACTCTCAAGGTGAAAACATCATTGCTAATCAGTTTTGCGCTATAATCTCCTAACAGAATTTTCACACATTACTTAATGAAATGATCAAATACCTACTCTTAATTTGTCAGAGAAACTGTCCTGTCAGTCATCACTTTTATCCTTAACTTGGTTATGTGCATTCAAAACAATATCACACCAGCTACCTCTAAGCCCTATATACAAGGTGTCCCAGGAGTCAAGGTAACTACTTTGGGATTTAAATCCATAGCTGATTTTGGGCCAAAAACATCACATACACATGGGTCCAATTCGCAACGGTTCAGGAGTTATGAGTTTTTAAAGTACAGTAAATAAATCAGAAAGGAAAGAGAAGTATTGGGTATTTGTTGAGCTATGTTGTTAAATGTACAGTTACAGATTCGCCGTTCAATACTCAAGCAAACTGTTTGAAGTGTCCTCCGTCTGCCTCGATGCATTTTCTGACTCGTGTGGCCAGAAAATTTGTAACCTTACAAAGCACTGCAGCATTGTTGATGCTTCTTGCAGCGCTGAGAATCCGCTGGAGTAGTTCTACTCTCATGTTCACCTTGTGTGCATACACCATAGCTTTCATGTAACCCCAAACATGGTAATCTAATGGGTTCAGATCCGGTGACCGTGGTGGCCAATTCTGTGCACCGCCACGACCAATCCATCAATTTGGAAATTTACGATTCAGGTACTGCCTTACGACCTGACTGAAACAAGGTGGCGCTCTGTCACGATGGTAATACATCTGTTATCGTGTTTGTAGAGGAACATTCTCTAAGAGTGCTGGCAGTTCATCCTACAAAAAGTTGGCATAAATGTCACCTGTCAGACATTGTGGGAAAATGTACAGACCAGTCAGTTGGTCACCAATGACACCATACCACACGTTTACGGAAAAGCAATGTTGGTAGTTGCTTTCGACAGTTCCATGAGGATTATCATGATCCCATAAATGGGAGTTTCTTGTAAGGCAGCATCTGAATCATAAATTCCCAAATCGATGGATTGGTCATGGCGGTGCAAAGAATGGTCACCGGATCTGAACCCATTAGATTACCATGTGTGGGGTTACATGAAAGCTATGGTGTTTGCACACAAGGTGAACACGAGAGAAGAACTACTCTAGCGAATTCTCAGCGCTGCAAGAAGCATCAACGATGCTGCAGTGCTTCGTAAGGTTACAAGTTCTCTGGTCACATGAGTCAGAAAATGCATCCAAGCAGATGGAGGACACTTCGAACACTTTGCTTGAGTGTTGAATGGCGAATCTGTAACTGTACATTCAGCAACACAGCTCAATAACTGCACAATGCTCCTTTTTCCTTTCTAATTTATTTATTGTACTTTAAAAACTCGTAACTCCTGAACCGTTGTGAAATGGACCCATGTGTATATGATGTTTTTGACTCAGAATCAGCTCTGGAATTAAATCCCGAAGTAGTGACCTTAACTCCTGGGACACCTGTATAACATCCTATTGCCACGAAATTTACTCTCATAACTGCTGATATAACTCTCACGTGTATACAATGTGCTCTCTGCCATTAATGATTTTCGCTTCCTTTTCTATTCAGAGAAGTAAACTCATTTATTCCCTCATTTGTCTCCTCCAACCTCTCATACTCCTACCAAATGTAATATATACTACACTAAGACAGTGATCCTGGGGTACATAGGCTCCCCACAGTCCAAGTTTCAAATCCCAAGAATCTCAGTTTCAAGCCAGAATTTGGATTTGTAACCTTTCAAAAGATGAAGCAGTAGCACTATCCACCATCAAGAAATGTCATATGCTACAATAATTAACACATCAAGCCCAGGCTGCCTGGTGCTGTTATTCTAGAGGACTTCACCAAGCAATGCACTGCAAGTTGTAAAGATTTTAACTTGTATTTGGGAGGTTCCTGTCTTGAATCTCGGCCAGGACACAGACTAATCTGACTGGGGAATTCTGTGGTTCTACAAAATCCCTCTAGGCAAATACCTGAATGGTACCAAATATTTGGTCATGAACTCTTCCTTCCACATCCTCTCCAATTCATTATTCACTAATCATCCAACTGTTCATCCTATGTAGCATGAACTACTGACATTGTCATTTCATATATGAAAAACACTGGGTTAAACAAACTAAAACTTCTACTACAAAAGTCACAAATTCTGTACTTTATGTTAAGATACAATAATGTGTGCCCTTCTCTTTTTACTGAATATTATCATGACATCACCGAAAAAACTATGACACACCATTCCACATGGTGACCATGTAGAGTAAACAACTGCCTTTTAACAACAAATGAACATTTTATAACCAAAGAAGAGAGGCTAAATTTAAGAACTTCAAAGTTGTATCTGGAATAAGCAGAAACCAAGCAACCAGCTGAGCATTAAATTTTGTTATTTCCTGCCGTTGACAGGTTAGCCCTGTTACGGTTATGAAGCAACTCCTACAAGGTATGTACTATGCTACAAATTTGAAGCAATTATGTCGTTGTCACTGCATCATACCATCAGAATAATACCTTAAATTAGGAATCATGAGCTCTTGTTTATACCAACAATGAATTCGCTTCTGACAAACATCACTACAAACAACGTCTTCTATCAATACTTAATGGCGTGTGACGATGGTAACAATTCTGCGAAGCTTTCCAGTCCACTGTCCTCACGTACAGCATTTATTTAAACCTACACTGCTATGTATACCATCCTGGTAACGACTGCCAATTCGTGATATCACAAACCAACAGAAAAGTGAGTTAGATCTCACAGACTCAATGACAGAATAAAGCACTTCATTTAATTGCCATCTGGTTGAATGTCCCACACACTTTCCCTTATATACACTGATTACTGCGATCTCGCGTACTTCAAACATAAAATGATACATCGTCAACTTGGAAATCACACCGCCCTTCACACCAAGACGACATTCCTAATACAATATATAGAACCTACTACGTACTTAGAATGTATCTTACCTGGATATGACAAACCCACACCTAGGCCCAAAAATACGACACAAAATAAGCTAAACCAGGCAACCCTCAAACTACCGTACAACGCCATTTTTAACTTTCCACTTCCTGACGTCACTGCTTGCAACTTAAAATTTTCAGCACATTTTGCGGATCCTATGCCCTTTCGTGACATCTATTGACAGGAACTGTGAACTAACGTGTCAGATGACGCGCGACATGTTCCAACGAGGTTGCAGAATTGGAGTCTTACACGTTATGTTATGACGAAAGACCACAGATTACTGCCAACGACAAAACCATTAACAAGTACACAAGACCATCAAATCGGGATTCAGGGATTGAAATCATAATCCCCACTGGACGAGTCGTAATTTTTACACGTTGCAGCTGAAAGCATATTACGGATCGTTATTGTCTTGTTGATAGGACTAATGATTTTGCCTGCGTGGAATTTATGTCACATAACGCATTCTGCTTGTGTTTTCATTGCTCACTTTACGAACAAAATTTCATACAAAACGTGTATTGACGATGACACATTTCATACTCACAGTCGTAAAACCGACAGCTGAACACAATTTCGTACATTTTGCAAAAAGCTTCCTCATTAAAAGCTTGCTTTTGTGGTTATATTCCCGGATATGATTTTTTGATCCTATTTTGACTTGAGTGTTGCTCCCACAAATTGTTTTCTTGCTTTTTGTTATAATGCCTGCAGATGAAGTTATGAGGCCCTCCAGTATTTATTGTTTAGTGTATCGAGATATACACAGAACCTCCCCACTCTTAGCCAAGTTTTGTAGTAGTTATTTGTTTAAAAGTATAAAAGGGCGAGCACTTATTAATTTTTCGCATGTCCTACAAGTGGCAAAAATGTCAGCAATGTGACAACATAGTGTCAATTGGTTGGAAGGCAGTGACTGAATAATAAATTGAACAGGACGCAGAAGGAGATAATCATGGCCTTTTAAGGTGCTAACCCAGTATATATGTGGAGGGTCTGAGGAAAAACATGAAAAGTCACAGTCATGAAAGATGATATCCTGGTAGAGATTGGAATCAAACACCTCCCTAATACAAGTCAGAATCTTTACCCTACCACTTAAAAACTTTCAGCAGAATTAGCTATTTTTCATCTCTAGGACCACCACCCCTCTCACTGTCCATCAACAAAACAAGCGTAGTACAGGATCTTCTTAGAAGTTACAGTGTTTATGGCACTCAGTTTCACAAAGGTTCACCACACCTGTAGACACACCGTAAACACAAAGGACAAGCACTGAAAAATTAAACTCTGCAAAAAAAAAACTGTATTTTTGCTACCATACTTCGTCGCAAGTGAACATCATTCTGTTACAACCATATTATAGAGTGAAATGGCATAATTGATAAAGATTCATCCTGCATGCAAACATCAGCATCTTAACGTAACTTTTTGTCACATGCTGGTGACTTAACATTCCATAGGACAGCATTAGAGCAACTGCTCTGACAGGCAAGGTCATGTCTCATGGCTTACTAGCAACTTTTCAATGGAATACAGATGCAAGAAACTTGTGGGCATGGAGACATCCATAAATTTCACTGAGTGAGGGTTTAAGTGATTTTCCTCAGTCACCAATCACATGCCATGACAGCACCTGAATGTAGGCCTCAGCCTCATTATTTCACACATAATTTAGGATCACTGCATCATTAAAAGTTAGGCATTTAGTTGTACTAGTAGGGAAAAGCTAAGTCCATTGTCAATGCAGCCTATGGCACCAGTCCATGATGACAGATGTGAATGTAGCATTGGTGTAATGATAATTCACAGGGAAAAACAAAAGTGGTAGGAGATAAACCTGTACCAGTGGCACTCTGTCCATGACAAATCTTGCACGGAAAGTTCTTGGATTGAATTTAAGCCTCTGTAGTGAGAAGCTGGCAACTAATTGCCTAACCTATGACATAATGCATGCAGCTGATATGGTAAGATAATCTCACCGAAACCTAGCTGTCAGTGCTACACTCAGGCAAGAGCACAAATCCTCCTCAATAGCAGCTCATGATGAAACTCAGCCATCTGGGGTGTGATGCTGTATAAACTCACAGATAGGTATGAATTTCAGAAGGAATCTGTTGTCTCCATCTTGAGGGCTCAACTGTACCCTGGCTATATGTAGCATGCTTTGGACTTGCATGACAGATCATAACTGAGCTGATATGCAGGAGCTGCAATCAGAGTTGGCAGGCAAAGACTGGGCCAAGACAACTGAATGCTAATGGGAACAAACAACACAGCTAACAAAGAAGAATACTGACCTGCAAATTCCGTGACATATTGCTTACAACCAGAAAACTGAATATGAATATCTGAAGGTACTAAACAATGCACACATATGAACATATGCCTGGATTGACCTATGGGGGTAAATACATTTGTTTGTGTTACAGGGTGTGTCTACTGAAGCCAAGAAGGCTCAGAAGGCAATAGTCATCCGAAACAAACATGTTTTCAGTAGAGAAAAATGGATAATGTGTAAAGTAAAATACCAAAATGAAAGTTGGGCAACAGTTTGAAACAAATTTATGGGGACAAACAAAAAAGACATTATTTGTAGAACCCCGTCATTTTGTTAGACAGGGCATGTAATGGCTCAGGCAATCAGTCACTGGCCGAATACTGAGCAGGACTGTGTTCCATCCAACCCAGTCTAAGTGGGAATGTGGTGGACAAAGTGGCACTGCAACAGGTGTTCCTCGGAGAACTTCGCTTTTCCCTTGTCAGTATCATTCCAGTACTGCTCCACTACTATATTTTGTTCATCTACTTCTGACACTACATAAGCTTAGCAATTGACAGCATTGTTAAGTAAAATATTTCTGTCTCTGATATTAACAAAATTAGTCAAATCTGTGAGGTGCAATGGGAAAGAAATGTAGTTCAAACTGGTACACAAGAAAGAAACACAAAATTCTGGTGGAGAAATCACTTTCAAAGCATACATTATGAAGACACATCTAAATATGGAAGGACCTTATCACATTTGAGTCCAGTATCTTTGTGTTTCATTTTATCTGCGATGATCACAAATTTTTGTACACATAACAGTTAGAAAATTGATAGCTAGTAAAACGTGATATACCAGTCACTTATGCTCCAGCACATGCCAGATTTAGAGGCATGGACTGTTCTCTCCATTTACAAGCACAGGTTCCTATAGCAATGACTTTCTTTTTGAAGGGCACACTGATTTTGGATGGAGCAAGTTCAGAACATCAAAATCTGAGCAGCATGTCTCCAACAAAAGTCCAGAGAAGAAGTGATAAACTAGTAATTTGGGAGGGTACATGAACATTGTTTATGGCTGAGATCTGAAGAAAGTACATCAGATTTCATGATAAGGGGGTCCCTGTCACCATGGTAGGGTGTGTCCTCAGGTTGCAGATGGAGGAACAGCTGCCAATATGGAAGGCAGCAGCCAGAATATTGAATAACCAGTTGCTGACAGCTGACTAGGGGTGGTCCTCCAGTTTGGGGATTGGGTGTGGTGCTAACAACTCCTCACAGTGCAAATTGGCCTTGTTACAAAACAAATACATGTGCCTTAGGCCTGGACTGATCCTTTGGTATGACCTAAGCAATGGAAAAGGGACATGAGATTTGGTACATGGAATTAAAGGAGACCATATAGGTCAGGTGCACTTAGAACAGTAGCCAGAGAAATAGGAAAATATAAATTAGATTTAGTAGGTGTACAGGAGGTTAGGTGGGACAAAAGGGGCACTGTACATGTAAGAGCAGGGAATTATGATTTTTCTATGGAAGAGGAAACAAAAATCATAAATTGGGGAGAAATATTTTTGTACACCACAGAACAGTACCAGCAGTTAAAAGTTTGTTAGTGATAGGATGTCATATGTAGTTCTCAGAGGTTGCTGGTGTAATATCATCGTTTGGAATGTGCAACCACCAAGTGAAAAGAAAAGTCATAATTCAAAAGAAAGTGTTATAAGGAATTAGAGCAGGTTTTTGATCATTTTCCTAAGTATCACAAGAAAATTCTGTTAGGAGATTTTAATGCAAAACTGGGGAGATAGGGTATTTTCAAACTGACAATTATTAATGAGAGTGTACATCAGGATAGTAATGATTGTGGTATTTGAATAGTAAATTCTGCCGCATCAAAAAATCTAGTTGTTAAGAGTACAATGTTCCCACACTGAAACATTCGTACGTACAACTGGACCTCTCCTAATGGGCACTTACAACCACTTTGATCAAATATTGATAGATAGGAACGACATTCGAGTATACTTGATGTATGATCTTTCACGACAGATAAATGTGATACTGATCACTATCTGGTGGTTTCAAAAGTTAGAAAAAGAAAGGCAGTAAGTAAACAAGAAGCACAGAAGTTTGATGTGGAGAGATTTAATCTCAGGAAGCTAAGTGACCTGGAGGTTAGGAAACAATATCAAATTAGGATCTCAAACATGTTTGCAGCTTTGGAAGACTTAAATGATAGCAAGGACATAAAAAGGGCTTGGGAAAACATTAAAGAGCATATCAAAACCCCAGCTAAAGACAGTCTAGTTCTGCATGCATTGAAGCAGCATAAACCATGGTTTGATGAAGAATGTTTAAGATTTTTAGATCAAAGGAAGCAGGCTAAAATGCAGTGGTTACAGCATCCAGACCAAAGTAACGTAGATAATACTTGAGAAAAAACGGGAATACAATGAAGCAGTGCATCAGTGCATCCTGGTGAATGATATGAAATGCTTCAAATTATCTCTCAAGAGGTTTTTATGTCATCATTCTTTTTATTCAATTAAAGAATGCTATGAACATACTGATGACAAAGACATGTAAATTGACTGTGATTTTAATCTTATTTATTTTATTACTTTATGCAGTATTTTAATATTCTGTACATAATGTTAAATTATGCAAGTTGTATCTAACTGTATTGTATTTATTTCATGTATGATATTTGTAACCTTATTTCTGTATTGACAAGTTCCATATCCGACGGGTCATAACCCATATGGATCAAATGAATGCTAAATAAATTGAAATTGAAATATTTATAGACTTAAAGGAACTTATGATTCAGTTAGGAGACGGGGTCTTGTATAATATTCTCACTGAGTTAGGTACACCCATGAAACACGCAGGACTAATAGAAATGTGTCTGAATGAAACCTATAGCAGAGTCCAGGTAGGCAAACATTTGTCTGACATGTTTTCTATTAAGAATGGTTTGAAACAAAGAGATATTTTATTGCCATTGCTTTTCAACTTTGCTTTAGAGTATGCCATTAGGAGGGTTCAAGTAAACCAGAATGGCTTGAAATTAAATGGCACACATCAGTTTAGGTTTATGTTGACTGTGTTAATCTACTGGGCAGAAGCATACATACTATAAACAAAAATACAGACACTATACTAGTTGCTAGTAAAGAGATGGGACTAGAAGTAAATGCTGAGAAAAGTAAGTACATGGTCATTTCTCGAGATCAGAATGCAAGAGGAAGTCATAATATAAAAATTGATAATAGTTCCTTTGTTTCTTATTCTTTAATAGTATTCCAAAAATCCATATTAAAGGGTGGAACAGTTCACATATTTGGGAACAACATTAACCTTTTGGCACCGGAGTTTTACATTTAAATTTTACCACACACTGTATGTAAAATGTGAATAATACAGGAACCAAAAAAGGTAGCATTATGAAATAAATGGCATTTTGAAGAGAAAAATGGAGAGTGTGCAGCATGTTTAAAATACTCAGTACTCATATTTGTTGAAAAAAATATATAAAATGCAACATCTGGAGGGTAGCAGTTTGCCCGTCCTATATATAGGACGCACGGTTCTTAAAGGTTAACAAAACAAAATTCTATTCAGGAAAAAATTAAGAGCAAATGGAAGTCAGGAAAAGCTTGCTATCATTCGGTGCATAATCGTTTATCTTACTGTTTGCTATCCAAAAATATAAAGATTAAGATATAAAAAACTATAGTTTAGCCTATTGTTTTGTATAGGTGTGAAACATGGTAGCTCACAATGAGGGAGGAATGTAGGCTAGGTGTTTGAGAATAGGGTGCTGAGGAGAATATTTGGGTCTAAGAGGAATGAGGTAACAGAGGAGTGGAGAAAACTACAAAATGAGGAGCTTAAGACAGGTGGGAAATATAGCACGTATGTGGGACAGGACAGGTGCATACAAGGTTTTGGTGGGGAAACCTGAGGGAAAGAGACCACTTGGAAGACCCAGGTGTAGATGGAAGGATAATATTAAAATGGATCTTCAGTATGTGGGATGGGGGGGGGCTTGGACCAGGCACTTGGAAACGTGGTAATGAAATTTTGGTTTCCACAAAAAGCAGGGAATTTCTTGACCAGCTGAGAACCAGTTAGCTTCTCAAGAATGTTTCTGCTCCATGGAGTGAGTAAGTAAGTAAGTAAGTAAGTAAGTAAGTAAGTAAGTAAGCAGGTAAGCAAGTAAGTAAGTAAGTAAGTAAGTAAGTAAGTAAGTAAGTAAGTAAGTAAGCAACTAAATACATAAAATTATACAAAGCAGAAAATTATGTTGACTATGAAAATAGAGCAAAAAATTTAAACATTCCAGACTGAAAATGTATTATGAATGTGACTTTTTCCATTTCCATGGTATGTATCTAAATGGGATGTATGGAAATAAATTAAATAAATAAATAAAAAGATAACTGTTTATTGTTATGGTAAATTTTCATGCCTAAAAATCTAAATATAAATATAAATATAAGGGTTTTGCACCTTGTGTATCATACTTAATATTAATTGGTTCCTAGGTTTTGTAGATTGTCAGCAAATGAATGTTGTATACCAGTAACACAATATTTTGGATATTAAATGCATGTATGTTTACTTCCTCATGTTGGATGGAGGGGTGTGCCTTCTCAGTTGGGTTTATTAACAAGAGCTATCTTTGATTGAGATGGGCTGTTCCTAATGGATCCTTCTGAAAAGGTGCACATTTTCACCCTGCAGTATGTTTTATCAACACACAGTGTTTTGAGCCAAGATATCAACTCTGGGTTTATATAATGTATAATTTCATATACTACAATCACAAACGGGGCACACGGTGGCACATTTGGTTGAGGCACTGCGCTACAAGCCAGAAGTTAGCGGGTTCGATTGCTGATGGTGTCATTGGATTTTTTCATTGCCATAATCCTTCTGGCCACACTATGACCCTGGGGTTGACTCAGCCTCTAACAGAAATGAGTACCAGGAATATTTCCTGGGGGTAAAGGCGGCCGATGTGTAGGGCTGACATCCTTACCACCTTCATATGCCTCAAACTCCTGGAACCCTCTGGGCCTGTCCAGGCCTGTAATGGGATTGCTTGACCTTTTTACAATCACAAACACTATGTCATGTTTGTCTAGATCTCTTCATTATATTAGCTGCACTGACAACATGTCATGTTACACAGTATTACTGAATGTCCAAACCTCCACACACACACACACATGTTATCTGATCAAAGCAAACTAGATACACATACAGTATCACATAACAGATGCCAGCAGCCTTTGAAGTCACATTTGTTAGTAAAAGGTATTAATCTGATCAAGGAACTCCTTGTTACAGTACACCGCAGTAACAGGCATCTTCTTCTAGGTGTTTAACCCTTATCCTGCTAACGTGGAGAATATGGAGAGCTCCTAATAGTGCCAGCAGATGGCAGATGGGATTTAATTCAGCGCTTAAAGGGTTAAATTGGGTAAGCTTATGGTTTATGGTGTTTTATAATTTTGTAGGTGATGTATTCCAAAACACAAAGGAAGCAGGTTTGTCCTGAATACTGGTAATTATCTATGAGATTGTATGGTGTCATAATCCAGAAAATCACATTTTAAATTTCTGCAGCTGCCAGAACCTCATACCTTGTATCTGCTGGTAACCATCTTTCAGTTCATGTGGCATTCCATGGGACACACAGGTGTGTCAACATAAGTGAAACAAATTTTACAGTATTCTGTTAATGCTGGTGGTGACTCTTGTTCCACAGTTTTTATTCTTCACCCTAAAGCTTATAATTGCTACCACATCTATATGACCTGCACAAAATTTATCAGGATTTTGTTCATTAAGAAAGATCAGACAGACATCAGACATGAAAATTACCTATAAAATATATCCAACAAAATGCACAAATATTTTAATACACAATTTTATATTTAAAACATTATGCCTGCAACATGTTTTGATCCATTATGGACCATCTTCAGAGAGGAACCACATCAACCAATTATGTACAAAACAAGAATTAAGATAAAATTAGGCTAACAATGCATAATATATCTTGATATCTTCAAATCCATGGTAGAAATGGAAATGTGAAGGATACTCCATATGAAGTAGATTTGACATGAAACAGTATGGGACTATAACTGCTCTGGAAAGTGATGTTAAAAGTATATAACACAAATAGAGATAACAGTAACACACACAGGTGAATGAAAAGTAAAATGATGGTTGTAACTACAGACCAGGATCACTGTAACATCAGGTGTAAAGGATGAAGACAAGCACAGTACTGAAGGAAGTGAAAGTATACAGGAGCAGATTTCAAAATATCAAGATACATCATATAGTGATAGCTTAATTTTATCTTAATTCTTATTTTGTACATAATTGATTGATATGGTTCCTTAGTTTAGATGATGTGTAATGGATCAAAACATGTTACAGGCATACTGTTTTAAATATAAAACTGTATATTGAAATATTTGTGCATCTTGTTGACATGTTTTACAGTATTATCAATTAATGCACCGAAATGAATAAAAAAAATTATCTGTAAGAACTTAGGTACTGTTTGATAATCTGGAATATTTGATAATCTGGCATCTGTATGATCTCATGGGTACCAGATGAAAAGAACTCTACTGTATTTATTGCAGACTTAGGACAGCCAGTGCCAGTTGCCCTGAAACAGTTTAAGAAATAAAGCAACCAACAAATATGTTCACACTCTCACTCTCACTCACTCACTCATTCACTCACTCAGGCCTTCTTGTGATGTGACAGTCTAGAAATCCCCTGCCTTTTATAGAAACCAAGGGGTCATTCTTGTGTTCACAAAAGCTTGCAACTGCTCGTTACCCAAAACAAAATAAATTCAGTCCACACTTTGTTTCTTTAAGAACCATTATTATTCGCACTTGAAAAAGAGTCGCACAAATCAACTATTAACTTCGGCGGTCTGTCTGTCCGTCTGCCCATCAACCAACATGAAACAACTCAGCTCAGACAGGACAGACTTCCGTGAAGTTTTATACTAGGTATTTTTATTAAAATCTGCCGTTAAAATTCAAATTCGTTAAAATCAACAAAACTAAAAGGCATTTTACATGAAGAACTATTCACACTTATGTCATTAGTCTGTAGAATGGAAAGAGTGTTTTCTGTGAGGTATGAGATGGAGCTGAAGAAACAGTTAACATTCTGAGCATAACGGTCAAGCAAGATTGACTTTAAATCCGATTGGGAGAATACAGCAAAGCAGAGTGTTGTTCAGACAAGCAAAAATAAAAACCATAGGGAAAATGACAGAGCAAATGCACCATACTTGTGTCACGCCCTGTGTACATTTCCTAACTCGTATCTGTGACTCTGTCTTTCAAGTTGTGTCTTCCTTTCAGCTTCTGTGATCAAAAAGAGGTATATACTTTTGCTTAGCTTCAATGAGTGCTACTTTCCCAGCCCACTTCATCGTCCTTGGTCTGCAAAACGTAACGACAGAAAAAATTATAGTGAGCCTAAAAAGAACAAACCTGTTTTACATACATGTAATACAGTCGTACTTGTATTTAAACAGTTTTTAGGGGCGTTCACACAGCTGAGAAAAGCGACCATTTTCTTCGTCAAGTCTGCCCGTCTGTCCTTCCGTCCGCGTGAAAAACTCATTACATTTTTAATGGGTGG
>Ga0268261_10002281_pt1 | contig 13702 bp, 8 predicted proteins | sample TergutNc150P1_FD_190353 | JGI IMG/M metagenome (GOLD analysis project Ga0268261, IMG submission 190353) | Nasutitermes corniger P1 segment gut microbial community from laboratory colony in Florida, USA - Nc150 P1 (SPAdes) (version 2) | ecosystem: Host-associated > Arthropoda: Insects > Digestive... | reverse complement strand
TTCTTAGACATCCAGAGTATGTGAAAGTAGGAATGAGGTTGCTGTTTCGAGAGGGCCGTACAAAAGGAATTGGTAAAATCACCCAAGTGTTCCCTCTGCAGCAAGATTAATGCTGTGTGTGCTATTGCAAGCATTAATTTAACCCATGACATTTGAATTATTACTTCAGATTGTTTCCCTTGTATAGACCTGTTTTATGAAGTGTTTTTATTTTCACCTAGTCATCATTAAATACTGAAGATTGTTATTTTAACTATGAATGATGTTTCTATACATTAACAGATTTATTTAATTGATCTTCACCTTAAATATATTAAGCTTTCAGAAAGGTAAAACACTGTATAACAGTATTTTATAAACCACGGGCTGTGTGTGTGTGTGTACGATCTGTGAAAAATTTTTTAAACGTACCGGGTCATTACATTACCTACTTTAACTGTAGTTGCACAATAGTAAATAACTGCATATAATATATATCTAGACAGAGAGAGAGAGAGAAATATTTTTAACATTCTAATATAACAGTGTAGCTATTTGTAAATGTTTCTGCCTTGATGTTCATTACAAGGCAGAGCATTAGTTGTGTAGCAGTTGGGTCAGGAGGGGGGGGGGCTGATTTTTAGTACCTGCTGTGTTACGACATTAGTCATTAGGATTCAGCCACCAATCTGAGTAGCTAATTTTAACCTGTATATTATGGACTAGTGGTTTCAAATCTCACAACACTGTATGGTTTTTGGCCATAGTTTAAGTTGGAGGCATATTTCAGTGTTATGTAACAGATGATTGCAAGTCTAGTTGTTTAATGGAGGGAAAAGGGGTGTTGGTAACCATATGTGATCTTGGGCTCAATATTAGTATTGAAAAAGTACAATGCTCAGAGAGCTGGTCCATGCATGTGTGCCACTGCAGTAATGTAATACATGATGGATAAAGGTTAAACACATGATTCCAGGGAAATGAGTTATGTTTCATTGTTTAACAACAAGACAGCATTGTAGTCTGCACATGCTCCTACTCATTTCGCTGTTACTGGTTTGCCATACAAAAGGTGTATACTGTAATTCCTGGTACACAGTTCATTCAAGTGTTTAAATTATTAGCATCATGTCAAAGTGTAGTATGAACTGTGTACACTGTGTGTAAGCCAGGGGTGCACAAATTCTCTAAATAACTAGGAGCCACCTCAAAATTGTAGGTGCTGGAAGGGTGACATGCAATAAGTTTTGTACTGGGAACCTACATATGTTAGGGGCAACTGTTCAAAATGTAGTTGCCTGTGTGACCTGACGCCTGGAATTTGTGCAACTCTGGTGTAAACCATAGAAGGAAAATAGTACAGCTGTGTGAGGTGAGACAAAATTTTTGTTACACAATGATAGCCACTGCTGAAACATGCTATACTACAATACAGGTAATTGGTTTTATGTAGTTTTTAATATTTTTTATTGTGACTAATACATTGCTATTCATTAAATTTCTGTTATATGAAAGCCTCTTGTATGTTGTAGTTTTGATATAACTAAGGATCACTGTTCTTTTAGTTTGTACCCTTTTTCGTACTGTATTAGTATTTTATTAGTGCGACTGTTGTAATATGAGTCAACTCTTCACACATAGCCTTTATTCTTACTTTTGTGATTTCTGTTTTAAGTATAATTAAAGACAAAAATAAATAAGAGTTTGTTTAGTTACTTTGGAAACAGTTATCCTAGGACCATGCTATAAATGATGAATGCTGTCTTCTTGCCATGGATTCTCAGTTTCAGTCCTGAATGACTTTGTGAGAGACTGGTGGTAAACAATGTGGCACTGGATCCAAATTTTTGTCTGAATTCCCCTGCCAGTCAGGAGTACACAATTGCTCCATGTCCATGCATCAGTGTGATAGACCTGACCAGGCAGCACATCATCACATCCTCAGTGATTCAGCTGGCGGCAACATCTGTGCAACTTGTGTCTTGGCTGGTTGCAGAATAAGGATGTTTAATTTCTAAGATATTGTTTTCCAGGATGTTATGGTGTTGTGTAATTTAGTCAAATGGGAGCTTTTTCCTATAGAACTGAATTTATTACTTAAGTATTTATTCGTAGTTGCTAATATGACGTGTGTAAAAATTTTTTGCTGTAAATTGTGATAACAGCAGCCAGCTGGTTGAATGATATGTGATCTGAAATAATTGTACAAGTTTTAAAGATTCTTTAAGAAGTGTTTTATAGTAATAAATTTAATAGTGATTGAATGAAGATCATAAATGTGTACACACACAGTTGGAAGCAGTTATGTGAACAGTATGAAGACCACAGTTTATATCATTTTAACATCTGTTATGGATAAAATATTTGCACTTCCATTAGGCACTACTGACAAGCATTAAAACCCAATTCTCCTGCCAGCTCTTGAACATGCCATCAAGCCGCTTTTGAGGAAATATAACTAGAATTTGCTGCCTGGACCTAGATAGTTCTGTAGCGTGTGTTGTGTTTCTGTCACGAAAGACAGCTGGGTGAAAGTGGCTTCTTCAGTGTTGGAGCAGATGTTTAAATGTGAGACAGACAGGCACCGGGCAGTTTTGTTGTGATTGATGGGAACTGAGGGCTTTAAAATCTATTCACAGAAATTAGTTAATTTTTATTGTTGTTATTGTTATACTGAGGATGGCTTTTATTTGACCCATCATTCGTGGACACATCATGCAGTCACTTTTCAAAAGAGAATGACTGTCTCACATTCTTTACAGTGATGTTTACTTGTAGGATATGAAACACAGAAACATGGAACTATTGCAGAATAATCTTCTTATCTTTGTTAATGCTCATGTGGTAGACTGTGATGATTGCTATGTTTCTGCTGTGCTTGTATGCCATACAATACATATACACTGCTTTGTAACATTGCACTATTACTGTATGTCTGTGGTATAAATGTCAGGCAGTTATAAGCCTTCTTTCATGAGAAAGTATATAACATATAACTGCTGTATTTCTTCCTAACTGCTGTGGACACAAGATTGCAGTATGCACAAGCGTCAAGTGTGGTTACTCTCTTGGGGAAGGATGTATTCTATGTCCGTGCAAAAATTATGCCATTTCACACCATTGTTTTTAAGAAACAATGAATATTCTGGATTAATTTATTATCCAGACCAACAAATGCACAACATACATATTAATAACGTTTCATATATCGTAAGCACTCCTACGTGTTTCAGTGCATCTCCTTATGTTATATGAAATGTTATTAATGTGTATGTTGTGCATTTGTTGGTCTGGATGATAAACTGTACAAGATGCATGGCACATACATTAAAGTAGTAGAAGTTCAGGATTAAATTTGAACTACCTCTATATTGTGAAAACACCTGACATCACACGCTCACATAGCACTGGACTCTGGATAGGTGGAGTTTAAATTTATGTGGTGGTTTCATAAATTGGCTAAAATTCATTTATACTGTTTTTATATGGATACAGTGACCACGAACTCAAGTATATTAGGTCTGTCACAAAAGTGATGAGGCTGATTTTATTAAAAAAAAAGTCATTGTTACAATTTCAGAATGGTCCCCTTCAGAAGCAACACATTGCTGGAGGTGGTCCTTCCACCCCTGGGAACACTGCTGAAGTCTTCTTCTGTGAGTTCTTTTAGTGCATCAGTTACAACTGTCTGGATGCTGTCGACTGTAGCGAAGTGATGTACTCATTGATAGTTGATAATCCTTGGGAAGAAAAGAAGTCATTTGGGAACATCTGGAGAATGTAGGGGCATGGAACCACTTCAGGGTTCTTGGATGTCAAAAAATCCCTTGCAGACAATGCTTGGTGGTGGTGTATTGCTATGATGTAGAAGCCAAGTGCTGGCAAACTTTCCACATGCCAAAATGCTCGGTTAAAATTTTGTGGACAGCTTTATGACTCCTATTAAATGGATCTCCTATCAGTCTCAATGTTAAAGGTTGATCAGACTTCATTATATGACACAATCTTTGTTCTCATTTGTTGCTTCCATGCCAGGTCTTCCTAAATGTGGTTCATCTTCAACTGCATCCTGCCTTTCCAGACAGTCCTTGTGCCATCAAATACTTCCCCTTGTGATCACGTTTGGTCCTCATAAGCTCTTTTCAACTTCTCATACATTTCCCTTGCACTTTTCTGGAGTTTGATGCAAAATTTATAGGGCATAATATTGCTCACTATTCTTGTGTCCATTTTTATGACGCATTCAACAAACACACCATTTTTACTTCATGATTACTTGGCACACACTGAATGGATAGAGTCTCACTTTGTTTCGTGGTATGGGCAACATTACAGGCTTCAAGCTGGACAGCAGGTTTGATGCCCAGTATTTTTACATTGCATTTTAAGCAGTTGATCTCATAACTTTTGTGACAGACCTCATGCATAATGATATGACATGTTTCAAGCCCGTTTTCTTAGAACTGTAATCCTCTCATTTTTCTTATGTTGCCAGTTTAATTATATTTACTCGTGATTATATAATGGAAAAACTCTTTCCAAGATTTCGAAAGTTATAATGTTAGTATGTTTATCACAGACTATCATTGTTCATCAAACGTGACTATTGTGGAACTGAAATAGGCTTGCCTGGTGTATCTATGTCTGTGTGTTTGATACATCACTTCTTAAACATTAAAAATGAAATCAAATTTTGAAGCTTTTAATGATTGTGTATAACAGTTGTTTTGGCTGCTATACTGAACGTGGGCTAAAATCCCAGTTTTTTTAAACCACATTGTTTCAGAGACTGGTGTTGTTTTCATTCTTGTCTTCTGTATTGAATCACTAAGTTGTCGTGTTAGTAGGTACCAATGGCTTGGAGGGACAGACTGCCTACAAGGCTACATGATGTCATAACCCTGAACACTTACTGCCGTGTAAATGTGCGTCTGTTTCCTTCTACAGGTGACACAGTAAAGTATAAAGAATCCTCCTCCATAAAACCCAGGGGTCTGGACTAATTGTACCAAGGGGCATAGTGGAATAGGATTCCCTTCTTTAGTCACTCAGCTGATGAAGGGAAAATGATCAGTTTCAGAAATATTGTGGTTTGTAAAATTAGTGTGATCAACAGCACCCAACATATCAGTCAAAATGCTAATATGGAGCAGCTGAAAGTAAAATTGTTGCATACTAACAACTGGATGATTTTAATTATGGGTGTACTTCAATTCCATAAGGGCTGGAAGTAAACCAAATTACAGTCTTGTTGGATGTGATGCTGTGTAGTTCAGTGAATAAGTACCAATGTTTTACAGGAAGGTGCAGTACGCTGAAGATGCAGGCAGCAGGTTCCTCCTAGATGTTGGTACCCCTTTATCAAAATACATATCACATCCAGAAATTACATGTTTGGTATGTTACATAGTACACAAGTCATTTGTGTTATGTGATACACAGTATTTCTTCTTATTCTAAAGTCATTATTTCAATGGTATGTTCAGAGTGTTTTTTTTTTTTTGGTGAGTGTCAGTGTGTTTATTGTTTTCAAACAATATAATGTCAAAAACACCATACGCCTGGCTGAGGACCTAACAAAACTCAAAATAAATGAACATCACAAAATGGTGACATATGATATTAAAGACTTATACGTCAATATACCAATAAAGGAAACACTCATGATCACAAAATCAATAGTTCTAAAACACAACGACACAGAAGTAACAAAGCAGATAATCACTTTACTGGAAACCATTCTTCAGCAAATTATTTTTTATTTCCAAACAATCTATATCAACCGGAAAAAGGCATCTCCATGGGATCCCATATTTCCAGTACAATAGCTGAAATATTCCTGCAACAAATAGAAAACACACAAAAACAATAACTGCATAAATTTCCCTGACCTCCTAATAATACCAAACCCCTCCCCACTGCCTGAAAATCGATATCTACCGGGAACACACAACCACCGAAACAACCATCAACTACCAATCCAATCATCCCACTGAACACAAAATCGCAGTTTACCGATACCATATCAACAGAATGCAATCACTAACACTAATAATGGAAAGACAGCAAACAGAATGGAATACAATAAAAAGCATGGCACAAAACAATAATTTCCCAGAGCATTTCATAACAAATCTGAAAGTACAAATGAAACAACAAAAAGCCCAAACACAGGATAAAGACGAAAACAAAAAAACGGGCAACCTTCACATACTACAGTCCAAAAATTAGAAAACTCACCAACCTCTTCAAACATACCAACATAAACATTGCATTCAAAAACACAAACACAATACAGCAATACACAAAACCTAAGACGAGCGATTAAAACCGGGACTACATCACGAGCGGAATTTACAGACTCACTTGTAATACAAGTAAAAATGTCATACATAAGACAAACTATCATAAATCTAAATCAGAGATACCGGGAACATATACGTTACATCAGGAAAAATGACCCCCAATCTCCCTACGCACAGCACATACTACAAATTTGACACGAATACGGATCTATTACAGACACTATGTCCCTACTGAAAACCATACTTAAGACATCAAAGTTAATCCTCAATGAACAACTATTTATTCGAACATTTAATCGCAATGGAAATCTCATCACAGAACAAGGCACAGGTGAACAAAATCCCTTACTTCAGTTGGCTATAGACACCATGCTTACGTCAGCAACCACATGAAAACAAAAACAGATCAACATTTCACCTACAACACACACATATCAGTTCCAACTCTCCACGATAGCAGCAGACAACAGTACGGGTACGTACATCATTCATTATTCTATAGAACTTATTGCATTTTCCGCAGAGTATACATTATTCAACATTTGTAATATTAATCTAGCCTATCGGTACACTTTATCAGTAAATTTATCTCTATCTGTTACAGTGTAATAGTTACCAGATGCTGCAGTTACGGTTGTTTTGTGCTCCTGTGGACGGGTGATAGTGACGCCCGAAACATGTAAAGCAGTTATCAGATAAAATAAACTCTGTGATTTGTGCATATAGTTGGAATTATATACTAGAATATTATTACGATGCACGAACACACGGACATTAAGTTTACCTTTTTCTCACGCGCGATAGCGGCCTTGCATGACCTTTCTGTCTCTTCCGGGTTGATCTGTAAATGTAATGCTCCGTTTCTATGACCTGGGCCTAATCGGGAAGTGTAAGCGTAAACAAAATGACCTCGCATGTAGTTTTGTCAGGCCGTTTCGCGTTATGTCGAAACGCATTAAACTAGAAAAATATTGGAGTATTAGGGTCCTGACTTAGCTGTATTACAGTATCGCTAACTAATGGCTACAGTTTCTGTGAACATTAAAACCAGAACGCAGTTGCAGACTTGGCAACTTACAGTCTTCTGTTACGAAGAAGCAGTCAGTGTTATAAGCCAAGCGAGCTCGAAAGCGACTGTAACAAACCGTCCGAATAGTGCTGAAGTCTTGTCAATACGGTACACATCTTAAAGTAAGCAATATTCTGGGTTAGTATAAAGATACTTTCAGAATCACAGATTTAACATTGTTCAGTGATAAGGTGTTTAGAGAATGGTGAAGGGACACGTGGATGTGATTGTGGCGTAATGAACACATAAAGCACTGGAATTGTCGCAGGAAGACTGTAGGAACTTACCAGCGGGTTCATTGAAAATACCTAGTCTACGGAACAAGATGTGAACATGACACCTCTAAAAACCGAAGGCGGACTGCTGCCCACTTGGCCATATGCTACAACATTAACATAATTCGTGCGATACATTTATGGTAACTGTTATTTGAACAACAAAGGAGATCGTAATTTAAATTTAAAGAGTTTTCAGTCATGATTTCACTAAAACGCCCTGTGATGTAACGCGACTTGGAGCGGGTTGGCTGGACACGGCGTAGTCCAAAGTTTGTTTGAGATGACCACTGATGTTCAGTTTATTGGAAGCTGATATAGTATTTACAGTTGTTACATTTGAGCAGACAGTTGAGTAGAGTACATTTAGACAGCCCAGGTAAGCGGTGATAATATTAAAGTCTGCTAAAATGAGGAATCACCTCGGACAACTCTTCTGCGAACCTTACCAAGCTAATTCTCCCCTCTAGGGTTACGCTAATGATTTTATACAACGTCTCTGGGGCGTTGGTCGGGGCGCAGTTCGAGCCTTGTGACTCGTGACCTTTAATCTTATTTGACTACAAATGTCGTTATGTTTACTTCCTTATATGGTTACAAAGTATTTAATTGGCTATTAAGAATAATTCACTAGCTACCTTATATGGTCAAGAGTCAGGGCTTCTATGAAGTCAATTTCTTCGAAGCTTCACAAAGATGTCAATCGACACTTCACAACATGTTATCAACACTTTGTCTCCTTCTACTTAAACGTTGGTGACATCACTCTCTTCTAGCAACGTCCATCAGCTCTTGTCATGAGAGTAAGAGATAGACGTTGCCTCACAGTTGCTTTTAAATGATACATGAATGGTGCGTTAAAGCGGCTTCAGACTGATGCCTGTGTTACCTTTCACTCATATACAACAATAATTTAACTTCCTTCTGTTACACTTGCATTCTTTTCTTCCTGCCTAATTACAAATGAAACGAACTTCTTTTGTCACACATTCTTTACTTATTGCACCTTATTACAGCCCCAGTTCAGCCTAATGCTCCAGTTATAAGAAGCTGGATTCAAAATGTGACTCCGAAACGTTGGTACCCAGCAAGCCAACTACAGGCTTCGTCACCGAGAAGACCAAAATGAGAATTTTCGCCGTAGGTCAAAGGTCAAATTTGCCCCTTTATATAGCGGCGTGCTCTAGCAGTGGGCTGAGGCTGAGTCCCTTGGTACTCCAACCTGTTGTAGCAGTGAGGTTAGAATATGTCCCTTTGTAGCGTCGACACTTGTAGCGGTGTGACTGGAATGAGTCTCTTGGTACTGCAACCTGTTGCAGCAGTGAGGTTAGACTATGTCTGTTTTTAGCGTGGGTTCTTGTAGCGGTGTGGTTGGAACGAGTCACTTGGTAATGCAACCTGTTGTAGTAGTGAGGTTATACTGCGTTTCTGTGTAGCGTGAACTCTTGTATCGTTGTGGTTGGAATGAGTCTTTTGGCACTGCAGCCTGTTCTATCAGTGAGTTGAGACTAGGTCCCCAAGCAATGGGGCTCTTGTAGCGCTCTGTTTTAGGATTGAGTCCTTTGGTACTGCAGCCTGTTGTAGCATAGAGGTTAGACTATTTCCCTTTGTAGCGAGGGCTCTTGTATCGGTGTGGTTGGAATGAGTCCCTTGGTACTGTAGCCTGCTGTAGCAGTGAGGTTAGACTGTGTCCCTTGGTAGCGTAAGCTCTTGTATCGGTGTGGTAGGATCGAGTCACTTGGATCTGCAGCCTGTTGTAACAGCAAGGTTAGATCAGGTCCCTTGGTAGCGTGGGCTCTTGTATCGGTTTGGTTGGAATGAGTTCTCTGGTACTGCAGCCTGTTGTAGCAGTGAGTTGAGACTAGATCCCTAAGAAGTGGGGCTCTTGTAGCGATAGGGTTAGAATGAGTCTCCTGGTACTGCAGGCTATTGTAGCAGTGGGGTGAGACTGAATCCCTTGTTACTGGGTCCTTGTATAGTAGGGAGTTATGACTGAGTCATGATTACTGCGGCCTATACCAGCCCCTTGTCTTATCTCAGTATGGAAGTCTGAAGAATGTTAATTGATAGGGGAAAGCCAAATTGCCTGTAGGCAATGCTTTCATAAACTGTATCATCTCAAGTCCAATCTGGACTGTGCTGTGATTGAACCGGGACTTCTGCCTGGAGAAGCCGGCGTCTGATCGCTTGAAATCTGTTGCGACATCCTAAGTAAATCACAAGCTATCTTAAAGTCATTTAATTTGATTGGTCGTGTCTTAATTTTGTGTACTAACACGGTGTTTACCTGGAGCGACTTAAGCACACCACAAAAATGCCTTAGTAAGGAGAGTCTCTTTTCTGGCAAAGACACGAAACACACACCTCCATAATGTGAGTAAGAAGCGTTACTACTGAAACCACGTTGCTCGTTCAGAACCCTTGCTGAAACCGTAAGAGTCGCTCACCTGTTTTAGAAATTCTTCACTTTTAACGCCATCCGAATTTTTATTAGCGTGTTTTCAAGACCCCGCAATTTCGTTATATCTCAGTTATTCAAGAGAAATGAAGAGTTGAAATAAATACTGTTACATTTGGATTAAGCCACCGAATTGAAATTATGAATGCAGACAGTAAAGTAATTCGGCACCTTCCTCGTGTCATTTAAGTGCGCCACTTTACAATTGGAACATGGCGGCGAATGGACACTCCCACCATCTGGAGTGCAATGCCCTTGAGTCCTGTTGAAGTTTACCGACGTTTCAGTTGAATCACTTACTTCCATCGTAAGTGCTGATGACGGAGGAAGGTTGTTCGTTAAAACGTATGTAAATTTCAACCAGACTATACGGTGTTACATCCTAGACGGTGGCAATCGAAGTGGGAAAACTTGAGTCACAAATGACTTTTTGGCATTATGAAAGTGACGAGTTCAGATATGTTGCAGTTCTTCCGGCGACACGATTCTATTTTAGAGGGGTAGATGGGGGTGTTGGAGTGACGCTATTAAGTGATTTACTCCATTGAATCCTGTAACACGAAATGTATAAACCTGATACTTAATTATCCATTAACCAGCCCAAGGGAACCCTATGAATCAACTGGTGGGCCTAGACATGGATGAGAATAATATTAAAATTAATCTTAATAAAAAAAATTGGAATGGACTCATCTGGCTCAGGATACGTTCCAATACCTGGTTCATGTGAAACTTAAAAGCAGGGGATTCCTTGATCGGCTGAGCCAGGCTTGTGACGAAGAACACGTTCAAGACACGTGCAAAAGGCAGCTAAGCGAGACAAACGGTGGTCTCGTTTCTTGTCGTTTGTACAGAATGGGAGGAAGTGCTGATGATTGCTCCCAGTTCGTCACCAGTCGAACAATCTAGGAGTGCCACACCCAGTCACACAAACTTAAATCAGATTTCTCTGTAGGGAATTCCAATATTGGTGGTGGTAGTAAAAGCAATACAAGAAGCAGTGGCAGCATTGTATTTATGTTTTGTGTAAAGACGCTATTGGTAGCCCGGATACACTTTATAGCTATGAAGAGCAGCAAATTGAGAGAACAATGAAGTGGAAAGGATGTGGAAGTATCCCCGTGACATTATTTAAGCTATTGCTTCCAAGTTACTATTTTCAGATACCTACTTTAATATCATTACTTCCAAATAGGAGTAGTCTTACTGCTTCAGAATTTGCAATTAATATTTGGTGTACATAGTTCCTTCTGAAATTTAATAAGACTAATTTTATTATTATTACTGTCTTTCTGCTGCCGGTACTACTACTACTACTACTACTACTACTACTGTCCTACTACGCGCTCCATTTGGCCTTTGCCCATTGTGTGATTAAAACCAATTCTGATAACCAAAGCTCTCTGCCTTCTGCAGACCGGATGTGTCTCCAACCACAGTTACAACTGAAGAAGAGGGAAGGAAACGAAGGTCAGTAGGACGATAAAAATTTGCCTATGCCAGCAGATTACGCTATCTGAAGACATTGAATGAAGCAGGCCCTGAGTCCATGTTTAATCAGACAATGGGCAAGGCCATTCAGACTGCAGCAGCAGTTACTTCTCACGTTTCCTATGTGCCGGCCTGACATATGTCCGCCGTAACTCTGCCGCAATTCGCGACCAGCATGGCGCTAGTCTACAGGCTCGATCACTGAAGTGAGGAGGTTTGTTTCCCGGCAGTGGCAGACATTTAGGCGTTTTAGAAAAAGAGTTTCAAAACCTACTGTTAATTTCATCACGTCTATTTGTATGTCTGTCTGTCCGCATGGAAAACTCGGGCTCCGATGGACAAATTATCATAAAATTTTTGCTAGTAATCTTTAAAAACCTCTGTCTAACAAATTCAATTTTGCTCAAAATCGGACAAGAGTAACAGACACTCCACATAAAGACCTATGATTTTTTTTGATGATATCTAGTAGTATGCGCAATAAGAACAAATATATTGTTCAATGCAAATATAAGAGGCGCCGATTGGATGTGATTTGTGTGGTGTCATAAAACAAACAAGTAGCGTAATCTTCGAGTTGTTCCCATGCAGTTACTGATTTCTTTCTTCAGATGATTTACGTCAGAGACACTCAAGGAAATATCACACACACACGAGAGCGCGTGCGCATGCAAGTGTCCGTGTGCAGACAAATTACAAATATAAATATGAATTTTGTACGATATACGATTTGTAAATCAGAGGGTACAAATATTTAGATGGAGTGAAATTTCTAGGCCAAGTTTAACCGAGAAGTTGAACATTGACACTTTCGACGTGCACACATAAAAATAAGTTGTTACAAGAAATGTAATAACTAACTGCAATAACAGTAATACAGTGCCATAAAGTATCTATAGTTTTGAAAAATAAATGAAAGTAGGACCTTGGAGATGAAATGGCAGGTATGTAACATCTGAGGAATGATCAGGATGGGAATTCGCCTTAGCCTTTCTTTATTACCTACATTCTCTGTCTTCTTCGAGGCTCTCAGCCTGTTGTACGATGGACAACCGGCACTCCTTCCTCAGCAGCAGAGCAGCCAGGGATTTACGCTAAGCATCACCTCCATCAAGAGCCGAAGTTAAAAACGCGTATAGGTATACATCCCCTCTCCCAACTACTTTCATGACGTGGTGCTTAATTAAGCACAGTCAAAGCTTCACATTTATTTCACAGTAAATTTAAAGGTAAAGGTTCCCCTGCCCACGTCATGAAGGCATTCAAGGGGAGCAGACGTACAGCTCTACTCATTCTTAACATCAGCGGTAGATGGATGTGTGTTGTCAACATTAAGTTTCTGTTGTTGAATATTATTGTCTTCTCAAATTAAAAACCGTCTAGTCTCGTGGATGTTAATTGCGAACCAACTACTTCCATCTTTGGGCTATGTCATGTAGGCAACAGGTTCCTCCTAAACGTCAGCATGTATACAGCAGTGCACACTGCATCACATCCCAGAAGATAGTAAGCTTCATAGTCACGGTCATTAGAAACTTAAATGATGTTTTCCATACTAATTTGCGAGGCGTTTCGCCTGTACTTGTGCACGTATGTAGCCTGAACATCACCAAGAGGACTTCAGAAATTAAAGCAACACCCTTACTTGTGTAAAAGTGTAGGTGATGTGCTACATATGCTGTACCCCTTGCTATTATGTAGCCCTCATATCTAAAAATGTTTCGTAAAATTTCGTAAAATTTCGTAAAATCTTATGTAAGCATTTTTTCCCAAGAAATGGAACAGATCAACCAGGAGTTACAGTACGAAGTGCTGCGAGGACCTCTGGTGGATAAATATAGAACTGCAAACCAAATATTTTTACGATGACGGCATTATCAAAATATGGCCGCCAGGTTGCGCCATTTTTGCTGAGTTCCGACATCACGCCAAAAAAATACGGAAATTCACCGTAAGAGAAGATGACGTCTGGATTATAACGTACCCGAAGTCCGGTGAGTGGAACGGAAAGAGCAGCTGCTCAATAGGTATACAAATATAAGATACAGGTACTTCCTAAATAGACGTCAGCTTTTTTTTGTCTCTTGAAGGATCTTTACTGCGTCCACAAGACCCCCCCCCCCCC
>Ga0268261_10002280_pt1 | contig 13706 bp, 5 predicted proteins | sample TergutNc150P1_FD_190353 | JGI IMG/M metagenome (GOLD analysis project Ga0268261, IMG submission 190353) | Nasutitermes corniger P1 segment gut microbial community from laboratory colony in Florida, USA - Nc150 P1 (SPAdes) (version 2) | ecosystem: Host-associated > Arthropoda: Insects > Digestive... | reverse complement strand
ACATGTTGTTACGATAAATGTTACAATTACTAATAACTAAATATTACCATATTAAAGAGTATTGTTACTAGGTAAATAGCCATGTCACACCTGGCATTGCAGGGAGCAAAGTGATCGATGGACCTGAAGATGGCCTATAAAAGAGAGGCCGAAACGTGTCGTCCTCGTGACATATAGTAAATATATACATACTTAAAGAAATTGGCTGTGTATTGACTGAAACTCACAAAATCTCCTAAAGCATTCGAAAAACACAGCGGGGATGAACAGACTAAAGACAGTTACCTTATTTTCGGAGAAACCATAGTACCTCCAACATCATACTAGAAAGGACAGCATGTTACTACGAAATTTTGTAAATTTCTACGCGGTTATACGGCGGGACATTCAGAGTGATACTAATATTCTTGTATTATAAAGTCCGGAAGTCGGATTAATTAACTTATTTACACAACCACACACTCTCTCGTTGCAGACCAAAACAATCCAACGCAAAAGAATAAAAGATGGCGGCGATCCACGGCGTATTGCTGTTTACTGCATTCATACAAACTGTGCATGCTGGGAGCGATATGGTGCTGACCACACATCAACTGCACACAGTCCTGTGTGTGGAAACCATCGCGTACAAATACTTCACACCAGGAAGAACTCTCACCGTCTCGCTGCCAGCCTCAAGGAAAGAAGTCAGCCGTACACCATTCAAAGAAACTCTGTCACACACTGACGATATGCAGTTGCTGGACGCCATTTTGGAAAAATTAAACGAGAGAACAAGATGGCCGATTGAACTGTTTCGAACAAGTGGTGATGAGACTGCAGACACAACAGTTTTGCACCACAGTTACATTTTCTTTGTGTGGCAGGAAGAGGGGATGAGTTTGAATGAGACTCTTGAGAGACAGGTAGAGAATTTCAGATACAGCACGTCATGGAATCCTCGAGGAATGTTTCTTGTTGTGGTAACTGCCAGCAGTAATGCCCCTCCAAACTTACTGGCTGCTCAAGTCTGTTCCACGCTGTGGCAGATTGCCAAAATTGTCAATGTCGTGGTTTTGGTCCCACACAAATTTACACACCTCCCACCGCATTCTACTAGCAGTACTTACAGAAGTGGATCTGGTAGGTTGAATTTGTACACTTGGTTTCCGTACAAACTGGGAAGATGTGGAGAATTTCAAGAGGTCATTTTAATAGATCAATGGGTCTCTGAAAATAAAGGCACATTTTCAGAAAATGTGAATTTATACCCTCCTAAAGTCCCTAAAAGCTTTACGCACTGTCCCATTAAAGTAGCTAGTATAGGATTTGATCCGTACGTCATTGTGACGGAAAATTACACGAAGAATGACGGCAGTACTGCATACAATGTGACAGGTTTGTTTGTCGAAATACTTGTTTTAGTTTTTGAAAAAATGAACGTGACAACTGTTTTCCTTCCACCTGTAATAGATATTGCACAGGATTCATACTTTAAAGTGCTGTCTGACTTCGAATATGGTTTATCCGACGTCGTCACCGGCGGGATTCCTTTACTGCCTATGGTTGTGACGTCATCCTACGACGCCACAATCCCCTACACAAACATTGATTTCAAAATGCTTCTTCCTTGTCCAAAACCAATTCCAGGAACGGAAAAAGTACTGACAACTTTCTCTTTGTCTGTCTGGTTAACAATGGGTCTCGTTCTGCTGCTAAGCACTGCTGTCTTCTGGTGTGTCGGTATTCGTACCTACCGGTCTGTGTTTAGGGAGGCACACACATATCGGTCACTGTCCCACTGTTTCTACAACGCTTGGGCTGTGTTAATGGGAGTGTCCGTTCCACAGCTGCCCACCACTTCAAATCTCAGGGTTTTCTTTCTTCTGTATGTGTGCTACTGTTTCGCGATCAGCACTGTGTTCCAGGCATTCTTTGTTTCTTATCTTGTGGAACCGGAATATGAAAACAAAATTGAAACATTTGATGAACTACTAAATTCAGATATAATTTATGGTTACAACACAGCTTGGGACATAAGTTTGGAAAACGTATTATATCCAGAATTGTCGAAGTTCAACGAAAGAAAGAAACTCAAGGCTGACTGTGACGACACTACAAAATGCGTTGAACGAATGATAACAAAGGGTGACATTGCCTCAATAATTGCTCCAATTGGCGCAAGCTATCTGGCAAGCGTAATGGGGATTGTGGATGTCAATAAAGTAATCTGTAGCTTAGAAGAAACCATTATTACTTATGATATAGTAATTATTTTTAAGAAGGGAAATCCACTTCTGGACAGAGTCAATGTGCTCTTACGACGTTGTCTGGAAGCTGGTTTGTTGGAAATTCACTGGTCAGAACTGCAGCACCGAGCTCGTTTAAAAAGTGGGGAAAAATTAAGAGAAGACAGCAGTGACATGTTTGTACCGTTTGCTGTTTCTCATCTGATGCCGGCATTTGTGGTGCTTGTTGTAGGAAATATCTTGAGTTCAATACTGTTTATAGTTGAGCTGATTAGTGGGTCTGGAAACAAATGAAATTGAAGAATTAAGGAGAGAGAGAGAGAGATAGGATGGTTTTCTGTACGATCGCGGCATTGGTGCCATTGTCAATTTGACGTTATATGTGGAGAAAAAAACCTCTATGCACACAAAGTACGCAGGATGTCTGCAGATTTTCACAGCATGTATGTGTGTATGTATATTCCTATGCATGTCCACACACACACACACACACACACACACACACACACACACACACACACACACACACACACACACACAAACACACACACACACACACACAAAGAGGTAGACAAAAGGGTTTAGGAATATTATTAAAATGTATCAGTTACTTTTTCAAGAATACGTAACATTCCTTGTTTTGTATGTGTGTGTGTGTGTGCGAGCGTGCGGGCCATTTTAATTGCTTGAATTTGTGTTACAATTTTGAATTATTTGTTACGTTTTTTTAAACACCTCATAATTGCACCAACCACATGCACAGTGTTTATTCATTACATACATTTAGTGTGTTTTCTCCTGTATATGTTTCGGTGTCACATTCAAGATCATCGGGGAGATTTTTTGTATCCTTGTCTTAAAAATATGTGTTGTTTTGCATCTAGTACACTATAGTTTTTATAGTTGTAACCAATAATCTGTTGGCTGTGACACAGGAAACTTTACTAAAACAGGCCACTGGGTCTTCCTACTGCCTTCACATCCACAAGACCCAATTGTAATTTGAAGAAAGAATGATAAACCCACATTGTTACTATAACACTAACCCATGAACAACAATATCCAATCACAGCCAAATACACACAAACATCTAATATATAGATTTGAAACACAGATATTTAAGGTTTATTTAAAAAAAAAAACCAGCACAGCGTTGCCACTTCTATTATTTTAGCTAATGTATAAATACTGTAACTCTGGTATACGCACTGTTGTAACTTATATATTTTGTAATGTAATTAGTATAGAAACCACACTTAATAGGTACTTAACAACACATGGTTGTAAGCAAAGTACAGGTTGTGGTATATCACATACAAACAGTTCTAACCAGTATACCACACCATCTACATATCACCTACAAACAGTTCTAACCAGTATACCACACCATCTACATATCACCTACAAACAGTTCTAACCAGTATATCGCACCATCTACACATTACCTACAGACAGTCCTAACCAGTATACCACACCATCTACATATCACCTACAAACAGTTCTAACCAGTATACCACACCATCTACATATCACCGACAAACAGTTCTAACTAGTATAACACACCATCTATATATCACCTACAAACAGTTCTAACCAGTATACCACACAATCTAAATATCACCTACAAACAGTTCTACCCAGTATACTACACCATCTACATATCACTTAAAAACAGTTCTAACCAGTATACCACACCATCTATATATCACCTACAAACAGTTCTAACCAGTATACAACACCATCAACATATCACCTACAAACAGTTCTAACCAGTATACCACACCATCTACATATCACCTACAAAGAGTTCTAACCAGTATACCACACCATCTACATTTCACCTACAAACAGTTCTAACCAGTATACCACACCATCAACATATCACCTACAAACAGTTCTAATCAGTATACCACACCATCTACATATCACCTACAAACAGTTCTAACCAGTATACCACACCATCTACATATCACCTACAAACAGTTCTAACCAGTATACCACACCATCAACATATCACCTACAAACTGTTCTAACCAGTATACCACACCATCTACATATCACCTACAAACAGTTCTAACCAGTATACCACACCATCTACATATCACCTACAAACAGTTCTAACCAGTATACTACCACACAGTCCACATATCACTTACACGCTGCAGCATCACTCCCCACATCACCACAACATCAGTAATCACTCCACACACAATAATCAGTTTTAACTCCCAAGCTTTTAATCATTATTCTTTTTCAACTATATTTATGTTATTATACCATTTTATCTGAGATTAGAATAATTTTTAATTTTTATGTAGTGATGATGACAGAGCAAACCACATCTTGATATTTGGTTGGCCGTGCATCATAGTATAACTTTTTTATTATTACCAACTTGATACACAAATTTCTTGTTCATTCACACAAATTACATTAAATTAAATTCCTCTACTTGTTTCGAGCGCAATCCGCTCATCATCAGGAGGTCAACGACGCATATTTTACACATGCAGCCTCTAGTATCGTCACTCTCTGCAAGTGACCGTCTTGTGCAACCGCTAAGGAAGTCCTTCCTTAGCGGTTCCACAAGACGGTCACTTGCAGAGAGAGACGATACCAGAGGCCGCATACGTACAATTTGCGTCGTTGACCTCCTGATGATGAGAGGATAGCCCTCGAAACATGTAGAGGAATTTAATGTAATGTAATTTGTGTGAATGAACAAGAAATTTGTGTATCAATTTGTTAATAATAAAAAAGTTAGAGCAAACCACATTTCTACCTTGTATTGTTGTAATATCACCATCAGGATAGCCATAATAGTAGCAGAAATATTTTAGTGAGAATATTGTGAATAAAATACAGCATTAAATATTGAAGTGTGTTTTTTTGGTTGTTATTTATATATTTTTATTATATACTTATATATTATTATAAATCATTAATTTATCTCATACATATTCCAGCTGCACAAGGCCATCATCGTGGGTTTTTGCACATGTGACAGCTCGATGTACACAAGGCTTACATTAAAAGTTATAAATTAATTATATAATAGTTATAAAATATTAATACCAATAACACGTGTTGAATCCACCACAAAATCTCAGTGTCAGCTGCCTGGTACAGTAAACAGGAGCACAGCATCCATTATATTTGTATGCATACCGTCCATTTTTAATGTTTATTATTTGTACCAACAAATGCACATACATACATATATATACAGGGTGTCCCACTACCTACCAAACCCTGCATTTCTTTAATAATTCTAAACCCAATAAAGATATTGCAACGAGATTTGAACAAGAGTAATTTCGTTGTGTGAGAAATGAAGAGGAATGTGCCTGTAGTGTGTGTCTGTTTCGTTGCAATATCTTCATTGGTTTTAGAATTATTAAAGAAATGCCGGGTTTGGTAGGTAGTGGGAAAGCTTATATATTAAATTATATTAAAACGCTCCTATATGTTTCGCTGCTTCTGTACCATCTTCAGGGAAATCTGATATTGCGTTTTCTAAAGTTATACAATAATAAAATTATTAAAATTACATAAAACAGTGGATTTTTACGATAAAATGTGTGCTGTTGATGAAATGTGGTACTGGCTGCATGTGCAATTCAAAAGACCTTTTTAATGTGTGTGTCTGGTGTGCTGGTTGGAAGTGAACAATTTTGTTGGTACAAATAATAAACAATAAAGACGAGATCACTTAGTTTATAATTATGTGGTTAATGTAATGAGATAAATTGGTGTTAAATAAACTGTGTAAGGATGAGTTAATATATAAAAACTACGTAATTGTATAAAATCCCTAGGTGTTACGCGGTTTAGTGAGTTAGTTACAGTGTGTTGCACTGGAACCACAGCATGACAGTTGACTGTTGGATACAGTATTGTGTTTCATGGTTACCCACTCACGTGCTGGTGGGTGTTTCTGCAGAAGTAACGATTAATAGCACACAAACTAGACAATTTAAATGTAGGTTAAGAATTTTAACATGTATGCTCATTTTGTGTCCCTATTTCCAAACTTCAACACCAGTAGCACTACATTCAATTCTACTGAAATTATATATGTGTATACATTTACATAAATGTAGCAGGTACTTTTAATTGTATTTAAATTATAAGGTAGATCTTAGTCTGTTGCACACTAGCAGATCCGACTTGGTCTGGCAATTGAACTCGTGGAAAACAAACTTTGATTGCAGTTTACTTATGTCAAGCACACTTTTATGAAAAAATAAAATTTTAGACAGACATAAAAACTGTATTTAATGATTTAAATTTACTACGTCATTAGTTTGGTACGTAAGTGTCCAATTGACCCTATCACATGGTTTCTTGGACAGAGCAAATAAGAATAAATATATTTGCAGTATAGCAAACTGTGAATCTAACGCACACAGACTCTTGTTACGTTGATGTTACTGTACATTACTTATGTAGCCTCACACATGGATCACTTAGCTTATAATTATGTGGTTATTGTAATGAGATAAATGGTCTTAAATAAACTGTGTAAGGATGAGTTAATATATAGAAACTGCGTATTTGTACAAAATCTCTAGGTGCTACGCTGTTTAGTGAGTTAATTTCAATGTGTTTCACTGGAACCATACCATGACAGTTGACTGCTGGATACGGTATAGTGTTTTGTGGTTACCCACTCACGTGCTGGTAGGTGCTTCTGCAACAGTCACAAATATTAACACACAAACTAGACAATTTAAAAGTTTGTCAAGAATTTTAACATGTTTGCTCATTTTGTTGCCCTATTTCCAAACTTCAACACCAGTAGCACTATATTCAATTGTACTTAAATTATATATGTGTGTATATTTACATAAATGTAGCAGGTACTTTCAATTGTACTTAAATTATAAGGTAGATTTTGGTCTGTTGCCACTGGCAGATACGACTTGGTCTGGCAATTGTACAAGTGGAGAACAAACTTTGAGTGTAGTTTACTTATGTAAAGCACAATTTTATGAAGCAATAAAATTTGAGACAGACAAAAAATCTATATTTAAATACTTAAATTTACTGTGTCATTCGTTTGATACGTAAGTGTCCTATTTATCTTACATCCGGTTTTCTATATATAATATATTTATATATAATGACTTAAATTTACTACGTCATTAGTTTGGTAACTAAGTGTCCTATTTATCAGACCTCCGGGTTTCTATATATAATATGTTTATATATAATGACTTAAATTTACTACGTCATTAGTTTGGCACGTAAGTGTCCTATTTATCCTATCTTCGGGTTCCTATATATAATATATTTATATATAATTACTTAAATTTAATACGTCATTAGTTTGGTACGTAAGTGTCCTATTTATCCTATCTCCGGGTTCCTATATATAATATATTTATATATAATCACTTAAATTTACTACGTCATTAGTTTGGTACGTAAGTGTCCTATTTATTCTATCTCCGGGTTCCTATATGCAATATATTTATATATAATGACTTAAATTTACTACGTCATTAGTTTGGTACGTAAGTGTCCTATTTATCTTATCTCCGGGTTTCTATAAATAATATATTTATATATAATGACTTAAATTTACTACGTCATTAGTTTGGTACGTAAGTGTCCTATTTATCCTATTTCCGGGTTCCTATATATAATATATTTGTATATAATTACTTAAATTTACTACGTCATTAGTATGGTACGTAAGTGACCTATTTATCCTATCTCCTATATATAATATATTTATATATAAATACTTAAATTTACTACGTCATTAGTTTGGTACGTAAGTGTCCTATTTATCCTATCTCCGGGTTCCTATATGTAATATACTTATATATAATTACTTAAATTTACTACGTCATTGGTTTGGTATGTAAGTGTCCTATTTATCCTATCTCCGGGTTTCTATATGTAATATATTTATATATAATGACTTAAATTTACTACGTCATTAGTTTGGTATGTAAGCGTCCTATTTATCCTATCTCCGGGTTCCTATATATAATATATTTATATATAATGACTTAAATTTACTACGTCATTAGTTTGGTACGTAAGTGCCCTATTTATCCTATCTCCGGGTTTCTATAAATAATATATTTATATATAATGACTTAAAATTACTACATTATTAGTTTGATACGTAAGTGTCCTATTTATCCTATTTCCGGGTTCATATATATAATATATTTATATATAATTACTTAAATTTACTACGTCATTAGTTTGGTACGTAAGTATCCTATTTATTCTATCTCCGGGTTCCTATAAATAATATATTTTTATATAATTACTTAAATTTACTACGTCATTAGTTTGGTATGTAAGTGTCCTATTTATCCTATCTCCGGTTTCCTATATATAATATATTTATATATAATGACTTAAATTTACTACGTCATTAGTTTGGTAAGTAAGTGTCCTATTTATCCTATTTCCGGGTTCCTATATATAATATATTTATATATAATTACTTAAATTTACTACGTCATTAGTTTGGTACGTAAGTATCCTATTTATCCTACCTCCGGGTTCCTATAAATAATATATTTTTATATAATTACTTAAATTTACTACGTCATTAGTTTGGCACGTAAGTGTCCTATTTATCCTATCTCCGGATTTCTATATATAATATATTTATATATAATGACTTAAAATTACTACGTCATTAGTATGGCATGTAAGTGTCCTATTTATGCTATCTCTGGGTTTCTATATATAATATATTTATATATAATGAATTAAAATTACTGCGTCATTACTTTGGTACCTAAGTGTCTTATTTATCCTATCTCCGGGTTTCTATCTATAATGTATTTATATACAATGGCTTAAAGTTACTACCTCTTTAGTTTGGAACGTGTCTTATTTATCCTATTTCCGGCTTTCTATATATAATATATTTATATATAATAACTTAAAATTACTACGTCATTTGTTTGGTACGTAAGCGTCCAATTGATCCTATCACATGGTTTCTTGGACAGAGCAAATAAGAATAAATATATTTGCAGTATAGCAAACTGTGAACCTAACGCACACAGACTCTTGCTACGTTGCTGTTACTGTACATTACTTCTGTAGCCTCACACATGGATTATAGCTAACTGTGGGGGGTGGGGTGGCGTAGTGGTTAAGGCACTGCGCTACTAGTCGGAGGGTCCCGGGATCGATCCCCGGTCACTGGGGATATTTTCCCGGACATCAGACACTTCCATGTACCCTGGGGTCGACTCAGCCTCTAAAAATAAGTACCAGGATATTCCTGGGGGTAAAGACGGCCGGTGTGTAAGGGTAACGACCTTACCACATTTATGTGCCGATTGTCTAGAAATTCGGGAGCCTTAACCTACCAGAAACCCCAAAGACCACTAGTGGGATTACTTTACCTTTATAGCTAAATGTGAAGCTAATGCACAAAGACTCTTGTTATGTTGCAATTATTTTATATTACCTTTGAAGCCTCAAGCATGGATTACTGGACAATTTACAAACATGATTTACACACAAGTCTACTTCCTCTTTCCGCCACAGCAGGACTTGTAATACCAAACATGACACATATGATATTTCAACCAATCATCGCTGCCGCACTGTTCCCAGCATTCATTGTTATTTTTAACAGCAGAACACTGCGATCAAATTTGCTGCTCTCTATTTGCAGATACTTACTTATAACTGAATTTTCTTCAGCTCTCTGGCTTCTGTTATTTACCTGGAAACTCTTAGAACTGGTCAGTACATAGACTTCCCATTAAACTTTAAGAACCGTGCGTCCTATATATAGGACGGGCGTACCACTACCCTCCAAATGTTGCATTTTATATATATATATATTTTTTCAACAAATGTAAGTACTGAGTATTTTAAACATGCAGCACACTCTCTGTTTTTCTCTTCAAAATGCCGTTTATTTTATAATGCTACCATTTTGGTTAGTGTATTATTCACATTTTACATACAGGATGTGCTAAAATTTAAATGTAAAACTCTGGTGCCAAGAGGTTAAAGGAGCGCCTTTACAATTTAGGTATGTGTGAGAATTCCTAGAGTTAAAGCAAATGACGATGCTAGTTATGATGTAGTTAAAGGGCTTGCTTCACATTTGGTGTGCGTCTTTCTTGCAGTGTTCACTGTTATGTCATTGTTGTCATTGTTGGTAGATTGAGCAGCTTCCATAGGGGACACCTTGGACGGAGCCACCGCAGGTTCCTTCTGTTCACAATGTTCACAAGATACATCCAGCATGCTGTGAATCCACCGAGTACTGTACTGACAGTTGCTGCTATTTCCCATGCTTCTACCAAGAGGTTTCCAAATCTCAGCTCCATTACACTTTTCCCCTATGACTGATTTTTGAACCGCAAGTTTAATTAACCCTTAACCTTTTCGCACCCGAGTTTTACATTTAAATTTTAGCACACCTTGTAGGTAAAATGTGAATATTACAGGAACCAAAGAGGGTAGCATTATGAAATAAACGGCATTTTGAAGAGAAAAACTGAGAGTGTGCAGCATGTTTAAAATACTCAGTACTTATATTTGTTAAAAAAATATATAAAATGCAACATCTGGAGGGTAGTGGTACGCCCGTCCTATATATAGGACGGGCGGTTCTTAAAGGTTAACCTGCTTGCGCCCAGTACAGTGGGCGCTCGTATTAACCCTTAGGCTACTAAGGTCATGTATATATATGTGTATATATATATATATATATATATATATATATATATATATATATATATATGACATTAGTAGCCTAAGGGTTTATCCCTTATCATGCTACCGTAGAGAAAATGGTGAATTCCTAATAATGCCAGCAAATAGCTGATGGGATTTAATTCGGCGTTTAAAGGTTAAATGGAGACTTCAGATTTTTGAAAAATCATTTAGCCATTGGCTGCAAGAAATGTTTGCTATGTGGTGGAAAGCACAGCCCAAGAGGATTTGTTTCTGTCTGCAAAACACAATGCTTCTTCACTGCCAACATAACAGCAATGGTCATCCAAGACAAGAATGAGAGGCCCAGAAAATCAATGCATTTGAAAATGTTGAAGCCAGAGATAAAGAGCTCTGAACTGATGCATCCAGTCCCTAAAACTGTGACAGTTATTCCAGTTGGCATTGAATCAAGAAATTCCCGGCTTCTTTCTCTTGCTTTTGAAAATCGTGATGGGAGATATGAAGTTCCCGATGGCACAACAACAGCCTGTGACTGTTGTTGTTGTTGTCATTCATTTCTATGGATTTTTGACTTTTGCAATGTATTATCACGCCTCTCAGCTACATTTTTTGGGTACGAATTAATGCTGCAGTCGAATATCATCGGCTGTATAAAGAGATTATGGTTGCCTATTAGGTATAAATGTTCTACTAGGGTGTGTGATAGGCATCAAGGATAACACATTAGGCTCTGAATAACCCTTTACAGACGAAGCGCAGACCGCTTTATTTAAAGACTAAGTCCGTACCGCGCTGTAAACACTTTTCATCTCGGTAATAAAAACCAATCAGTTTATGCTGTAAGTGGCACAAGTCGCTGTTTGTTCTCAGATAAATTAACCCTTTAAAGACTAAGCGCAGACCGCTTTATTTAAAGACCGTGTCCGTACCGCGCTGTAAACACTTTCTCATCTCGGTTATAAAAACCAATCAGTTTATGCTGTAAGTGGCACAAGTCGCTGTTTGTTCTCAGATAAATTAACCCTTTAAAGACGAAGCCCAGACTGCTTTATGTAAAGACCCAGTCCGTACCGCGCTGTAAACACTTTTAATCTCGGTTATAAAAACCAATCAGTTTATGCTGTAAGTGGCATAAGTCGCTGTTTGTTCTCAGATAAATTAACCCTTTACAGACGAAGCGCAGACCGCTTTATTTAAAGACCCAGTACGTACCGCGCTGTAAACACTTTTCATCTCGGTTATAAAAACCAATCAGTTTATGCTGTAAGTAGCACAAATCGCTGTTTGTTCTCAGATAAATTAACCCTTTACAGACGAATCGCAGACCGCTTTATTTAAAGACCCAGTCCGTACCGCGCTGTAAACACTTTTCATCTCGGTTATAAAAACCAACCAGTTTATGCTGTAAGTGGCACAAATCGCTGTTTGTTGTAATGTTGATTTCTCAAAAAACAAATTTGAAAATACTCGCTCTTTTATCTGTAATTGGGGGCATGCGGAATCGTATTTGGTTGAGGCAATGCCCTACAAGCCGGAAGGTCGCGAGTTGGATTCCTGATTATCTCTTCGGAATTTTACATTGACATAATCCTTCTTGCCACACTATGGCACTGGGGTTCACTCAACCTAAAATAGAAATGAGAAACAGGAATATTTCCTTGGGGGTAAACCGGCCAGTGCGTAGGGCTGACAACCCTACCACCTTTATGTGCTAATTGTCTTGAAATCCGGAAGCATCAGTCTTCTGGAAATATCAGGTCCTGTCTAGGTTTTTAAAGGGATTGCCTTACCTCTTTTATCTCTAATTATCTTTGAAAACCACAAGCAAAAGTCATCTTGCGTGACCTAGGTGTAAATGGAGAGTTAATAGACGGGAACAGCGGTATGTGGAATTACAGATTGTGTTGTATTAGGCTAATAATATTAAATATTCTTTCTTCATTCCATTAAACATTTAAAGACGAATCGCAGACCGCTTTATTTAAAGACACAGTCCGTACCGCGCTGTAAACAATTTTCATCTCGGTTATAAAAACCAATCAGTTTATGCTGTAAGAAGCACAAGTCGCTGTTTGTTCTCAGATAAATTAACCCTTTAAAGACGAATCCCAGACCGCTTTATTTAAAGACCCAGTCCGTACCGCGCTGTAAACACTTTTCGTCTCGGTTATAAAAACCAATCAGTTTATGCTGTAAGTGGCACAAGTCGCTGTTTGTTCTCAGATAAATTAACCCTTTACTGACGAAGCGCAGACCGCTTTATTTAAAGTCCCAGTCCGTACCGCGCTGTAAACACTTTTCATCTCGGTTATAAAAACCAATCAGTTTATGCTGTAAGTGACACAAGTCGCTGTTTGTTCTCAGATAAATACAAAACACATAAATACAGTTTCGGCAGAGCGTACAGTTGTTGAATGTTAAACTGGTGGTGCATCACGTGACCAGTAGGCTTTAAAAGGTTAAGCTCAGCTTCATGGCAGTGAGAGATGAGTAAGTGTTTGTGTTGCTTGATTATTTGTGCCACCGGTCTGATAAAAGTGACGTCAGTTTGATCGTGCTGATGGATTTAACAATTTAGACTAGCTTTTGGTTGCTTTTCCTTTGCGTGACAACTGTAGCAGTGTTTCGGAATACAAACACGCCCAACTAATTAATTATTGACTAAGAATTAAATATTTATATGTGTTACGACAGTTAATGAACTTGTATGTGGCGCTTTTGAAATACCGCAGCAATCTGGAGGGGCTGATCGAGCACATTAGTGAGCGGTCAGACGAAGGACGACACCAGTCT
>Ga0268261_10002279_pt1 | contig 13707 bp, 17 predicted proteins | sample TergutNc150P1_FD_190353 | JGI IMG/M metagenome (GOLD analysis project Ga0268261, IMG submission 190353) | Nasutitermes corniger P1 segment gut microbial community from laboratory colony in Florida, USA - Nc150 P1 (SPAdes) (version 2) | ecosystem: Host-associated > Arthropoda: Insects >... | reverse complement strand
TTCAACTACAGCCTCAATAAGAACTGTCTGAGCATCTGAAAGTAAGGGTTTAACAAGCGATTTTGCTTTCAATCCGTGATAGCGTGGCAGCCTACCGTATGCTTTTGGGTCTTGAATGTGAGTGCCCTTAACATTCAGAAGAAAATAGGTATCATCAACTTCAACAATGCCGTCAAGTTTGCCACCAGACTCCTCTAAATGGGTTTCAATCATGCGCATAATAGCCTGACGCATACGCAACACCCTATTGCGTTCAATGCCAAGATTTGCCTCGCTCTGGTAAGATGATACACCTGTTAGAGTGTCCCTAATTACCGCTAACCATTCACTGTCGCTGGAATGAGAGTATGATAATTCTGTGCCAGTGCGTTCGGTAAAAATACGCAAACATGCTTTACATTTATAGCGTTGTTTCTTGTTTTTCGTGCCGTAAGATACGAAATTTTTCTTAGTATCGCAAAATGGGCACTGGTTAACATCACGCCCCTTAGATTCTAACATGCCTTTTATTTGGGCCATTGCTTCTTCCAACTTTGCAGGTGGAAGCAACTTTGTTATTCGTAAAAGTTCTTCAAGTTTAGTGCTCATAGTTAGGATTATGGTTTAGACTTCTACGTATGTCAACCCGAAATGTCGCCACCCCCTTAAAATATTAATATGTTGTGGAGTAACCAAATCGCTCGGAAGGTATTGGGCCTTGGTGGAGCGCTAAGTTTTGTCTTCTCTTTAGGAGCGTGCTCCGCAAATGAATCCACATCAACCATTACCAATCCTGTTGATAATGGCTCCGCTAGCTCAGCGAACAGCATCGTTCAAAATAAAGAAGACTATCTGACCGAAATTAACGGTGTGCCGGTATCACCAATTGATGAATACTTAGGTGTGGTTTATGGCACCAGTAACGGGAAAAGCACGTTTTGGCGCCCGCACCTGTGGTTTGAGTAAAGCCAACGGATAAGTGCGTGATGCTGCCAGCGCTGAAGGTAACGCAGCTAAACTAGTAAGTAGTGTGGCGATCGGGATTGCTAATAAAGCCCGACTAAACGGAATGTGCGCTCCCATCAGACGCGCAACTGGCCAAGAAACTAACGCGCCCAAAACCCCAGCAATTAAACCTAATCCGGTTTGTTGGGCTAGCAAATACCCCCACAACTTTCTCGGTTTATAACCGATTGCGGCTAAAGTGCCCAGGTCAGATCGTTGCGCAGCGGCAGCTACCGAGGCCACCGCCGCGATAGTTAATATTCCTGATGCTAAAATCAAAGTGAACAGCAATACCGACTTTTGGTCTACGGCATCGACGATAACGCCGGCCACGCCAGCTTGACTCCATCGTTCAGATAAATGTAAATCTGGGGCGCCATCAAGCTGCGTTAAGGTAACCGGAATATCTACCAAAGATGAGCCGATAATGAGTTCGGCAGTTAAACCGGTGCGGTCGTAAATCTCTTGCACAACGGTAGCTACGCGAATTTGCGAGGCCTCATTGAATTCATCAACCCCAGCTAATCGGATACGAATAGCAGAAATGGGCGCCTCAAAATCAATGGGATTTACTAAACTATCAACCCAAGGTAGGTCAAAGATTTCAATGTTCTGTAATGGCACAGATAGCGTAGGCCGTAATGGCGAATAGTCAAAGGGATTCAGGTTGAATAAGAATTGGTCATTACCAATTAGCGCCGCAGTTTCGGCATCGGCGGCAACAATATTGGAAATGGTATAAGTATTTAAGTCCATTCGGTTTAGCTCTGTACCCGGGTCAGCCACCAATTCGGGATCAAAAACGCCCTGTCAATGTCTGAAATCGTCAATGTCTGTTCACTGTAAGTGTCTTATACACCTCAAAACCGAGATTGCCAACCCGGCTCCAAGCTCCTAGCCCCACCGCAGCCAAATTATGAGACTCAAAAGTGCGGTAACTATTGCCAGCCAGCGTGCCAGGGATTGGTAACGCAACCTGAACCTCCCCCGGGGTGGGATGCCCAAGCGTGTGGCGCACCCGAGCCAAGCGGCTGCCGCTGGCACTAACCACAAAGCGCAACAGGCCCACTCTCGATGCAGCGGCGGTGAACCCTGGTTGGGTGCTCTGCCCAGTTTCAGCATCGTAAGGCGGAGCAGCATCGTCAAGCTGAAAAGCCTGGCCGCTAAGCCCGCCCAAACGCGGATAGTTAACCCGCCATAAGTTTCGGCTAAAAAAGCTTGCCGTACTTGGCCATTTGCGGTTTCTAACTCTGTGCGCGAAGCTGGCGGGCGTACTAATAAACCAAACGAACTCCGCCAGTTATCTTGCAGAACTTGGGTGGCTTCTAATCGCTGCGTCGTCGTCGACCCGGTCAGAATTACAAATGATGAAACCGCAAACCACACGGCTAAAAACGTTGCTAACGAACGGCGACAGTCCAAAACTAGGCGCGCCCAAACTAAGCGCCACATAGTTCCGCCCCGCCATTGGCCCATCATAACAACCCGCGAAAAAAAATTTGCCTCAACCGCACAGTGACTGCGACTGTTGACAAGAGTATTAGTCAGAACTATTATTTAAGTGTGTTAATTGATTGGCCGCGATCTTTTGACCAGCAGTATGACCGAATGGAGGCGGATGAGTCCCCAGAAGGTAAGCAACGCTTTGCGTTACTAGTCGCCATGCTCCAGATATTGGAAGAACTACAGACTCCCCCGGAAATAGAAACACCAACCCTCAAACGCGTTAGGCAATCTAGAAATAACGTAGTCTGGCGCGTTAGTCATCCCTACACACCGGATATTGCATTAAGGCTTATTTGCTGGTTCCCGCCAGATGAAGACAAAGTAGTAGTTACCTTGTTTTCCGGCGATAAAGCCAAAATGGGTGACATTTTTTACGATACCGTTGGTATCCGTTCCGATCAGGCAATTAGCCAGTGGCTCAAAGAAAGGAAAGAATCACAATGACAGAAAAACAATTCGTGCGCGGCAATGAAAAATTAGCTCGCAGTCTGAAAGACCCTGAACTCGCGCAACGTGTTCAAGTTATTCGCGAGGAAATGTCTGCTGTCGATGCCGCTTATGGTGCTAGCCTGGCTGCGGTTAGAAAAGCTGGCGAGTTAACTCAGAATCAAATGGCTGAGAAGCTTGGGGTTACTCAGGGCGCTATTTCCCAACTAGAGCACCAACCCGATATGCTGCTTTCCACTCTACGCAACTACCTTATCGCCGCAGGCGCTTCCAGCCCCAGGCTCCTTGTTAACGTAAATGGAGCAGAAGTAGCCGTAGCGCTTTAGCCACTTTGCTCGGCGGCATCGCGGATAGCTAATAGCGCGGAGTGGTGGTCAGAAACGAATTGAGTTTCCACTTCGGTACGGCGCGTGGCAAGGCGAGTATCGAAATCCACCGCAACGCGGCAATCAAAGTCGGCAAGAGCTAAGTCAATTTCGCGTTCATACAATTCGCGTAATTCAGGCCAATTTTCAATAGTTCGGCCCGGTCGCAGAATTCGCGAATATACATTGTCTATTTGCTGTTCAGGCAAGCTTAACCGGCTAGGCCAGTCTGGGTTAGTGCGCCGCTCAAACCCAGGGTATCCCGCATCGGCCATACAAGTTGCCCATTCACGTTCTTCGGGGCCAACCTCGGTAACAAAATCCGCCTGCATTGCATCAATGGCCCGGAACAGCGGTGCAAACTCATCGGCGGAACCGGCGCCGCGCGGACTTTCATCGAGAATCTCCCCGCGCACCTGACTAAAACAACCGCCCTGAGCACGATGATCCCAATCTGCAGGGAACTGGCACGTGCTTGCTTGCCCTGCCGACCCCGCTACCGGAGTTATCTCCCCGACCTCCTCGCAGGGTGGCCCCATCCATGCCCGCTGAAATGCCGCAACCTCGGTATCGCTATAGCTATGCTCCCAATTTTGCTCGGCCGCCCAAAAAGTTTCCCTTCCCTGATTTGCCCGCACGATGGCGAAGCCCCACTCCGCCACCCAAGCTCGGTCGTTAGGGCGCAGTTCGATGGTGGGCACCGGGGCGGGCTGGAGCATATGGCGCAAACCTAAAGTCGAAACCATCTCGGCATCAAACCCGGCATCATGCATACACTGGGTCAGCAACTCGTTTTGCCGCTCCACTTCCGCTTCATGGCGTTGAAGCGCCTCTTCGCGCGAAAGGTCCGTGCCCCAAACCGCGCCTAAATACTCGTCCAACGGAAACATTTGCGCAGCCTGGATTGTTTGGGCATCTGGATTTGCCCCGGGACTAGCGCAACTGCTAATTACCAAAAACATGAACGATGCCGCAAAAATGCGCTTTTCTCGGCCCAGCCTTTTGCCGAACTTGAGACCTGGACGCATAACCCTAATGTTACTGGGCGCTGGTGGGTAAATTGAGTATTTTAAGATTGCCAGGCGACACACGGGAACAAAAAAAATACGCCTCAACTCTCGCCTATTATTAAGTTATGAAACGCCGCATGGGGCTTATGAGTTTTGCCGTTATTCCGTTGTTGGCTTTAACGGGCTGCGGCAGCGCTCCCACTACTACATTTGAAGTGCAGCCGGTATATCATCTGCAACTCGAAAAAGAAGGCGGAACCTCGGTCACTATCGGTGTGGGTTTTGATCCGTTATTTTGGGTGGAAGCTGATTCGCTGCTATTGCAGCTATATGGTTCAAGCACCCGAACCTGCGCGCCAATCATCTCGCAAGCCGTCATCGTAGACCAAAAACTAGAAGTCACTATAGAGCCGGACCGGCCCGGGCCTTGTACTTCCGATGCCGTACCCTACACTTTCCGATTACTGCCAACTGCATTTAGCGGCCACTATGGCGAGGTTGATACCCACCAAATCCTAGAAAATGCGGCTGCCAACGGCGTGGTGCGAATACCCCGGCGTAGCGAGCCGTTCCCCCTCAACTTGTTGCGGCGGCACAACACCCAACCAATCGTGCCCGCCGATGCCGTAATCGAACTCCCCACCGAAATTGGCTAGTAAATCGATTACTTGCGGAATTAGCGCGCAAAAAGGTTTTTGATACGCGCCAGAATAGGGCACTTCTTAACTGGCTTATCTGCGTGTTAACTCAAATATTCTCGCCATCGGGCAACTGACATCGCAGGCACTGGATATAGTGCGTTACTTGTTGCACAGATGTAAAACAACGTCGTAAAATAGCTCCATGGCAGTTGATCATATTGGGTTCCGGCCCGACGCTACGGATCGTCGGATACTTGCCGAGGATGGGAACAGCCCGACAAAAACAATCCGATACGCCTTGAGATTGCTTGACCATCAGAAATGGCTTGAACAGTTTTACCAAGAGGCTCAAACCCAAAAAGATTGGGATCCGAATACCGAAGCGGAGGCATGGTGATTCGCGGCGGCGTATACGCCGTCAACCTGGGGGATGCTAAGCGCGGGCATGAGCAAAGGGGCAAACGGTACGGCATCGTAATGTCGCCACCGGATTCGCCGCTCACAGTTGCCACCATCATCCCGACCTCAACAAGTGCCCAGCCTGGCCTTGTGCACGTTCAAGTCAATTTTGATGAAAGGCCAACGCTAGCCCTTGTCGAACAAACTCGCGTGATTGATAAAGACTTTATCGGCGAAATGGTCGGCATGGTACCGTTCATCGAGATGCTGGAAATTGAGTTAGCACTAGCACAATACCTAGGCTTAACGCCCACGCTAACCGGCAGAAACCAAGACGGATAATCCACAACATGGTAAAGAAAATCGCCTTGAGCACCCACTACTCGAGGCGATTTTATTTAAGCACGATGGCGGACTAGAGAGTTATTACCCCGAACGCCATCAAGAATGAGGTGACAACGAGGCCACTCAGCAGCAATGGGCCAACCCATTTGATTAGCACGGTGAACAGCCCGGCCAGGCGGAATTTGCGACCGCTGGCTTCTACGGCATCGATAATGCGCTTAGGCCCAATTCCCCAGCCAATTAGCAGCACAGTGCCCAGGCCCACCAGCGGCATAAATACCGTGTCGGTGAGGAAGTTCATCATGCCCAGGATGTCGCGGCCACCCAGGCGCACGTGGCTCCACACGCCAAACCCGAGGGTCACGGGCAGCGCGGCCACAAACGAGCCCACGGCCACTACCCAAGCGGCAACCGGGCGGCTGAGGCGAGTGCGGTCGGTAACGGTGGTCACCACTACCTCCATCAGCGAGATACCGGAAGTTACCGCAGCGGCCAGCATCAACGTGAAGAAGATGGCGCCAACTACTTGGCCACCAGGCATGCCAGCAAACACGGCAGGCAGCGTAGCGAACAACAGCCCAGCGCCCTGGCCCAAGCCGTCAATCCCAGCTACCACCACCACGGCAGGGATTACCAGCAAGCCCGCAATTAGTGAGGCAGAAGTATCAAACACGGCAATCTGCACGGCAGCTTTTTCGATATTAGCAGACTTTTTCATATACGAGCCGTAAGCCACCATCACGCCGCCAGCCAGGCTGAGCGAGAAGAAGCTCTGGCGGGTCGCGGCAATGAACGTGTTGAGCGTGAGGTTGTTAAAATCGGGCAGCAAGAAGTGGCGCACGCCCTCGCCCGCGCCAGGCAGGGTGAGGGTGTAAATGGCCAAACCGAGCATCATCACGATGAATACCGGCATCGCAATTAGGTTGATGCGTTCCACGCCTTTGCGGATACCCTGCGCCAACAGTGCTGCACACATCACGATGAACAGGCCCAGCCACATAATGGGCGCCCAAGTTTGCGAGGTGAATGCACCGAACGCCCCGGCTTCGCCAGCCGCTGCGCCAGCGCCGGTCAAAAATACAAAGCTGTACCGGGCCACCCAGCCGCCGATTACCGAGTAAAACGGGAAAATGATGGCGGGGGTAATTAGCGAGAGGAAGCCCACCCAAGCGAAGCGCTTGTCCAGTTGCTTGAAGGCTTGGAAGGGGCCGGCGCCAGTCATGCGACCGATGGTGATTTCGGCTACCAACAGGCAAGTGCCGAACAGCAGCGCGATCAGCAGGTACGCGAACAGGAACGTGCCGCCACCGTAGGTGGCTGCGAAGTAGGGGAAGCGCCAAACGTTGCCGAGGCCCACGGCTGAGCCTACTGCCGCTAGTACGAAACCAATTTTGGAGTTGAACAGGCCGCGCTTTACTGCTGCGCGGGTATCGCCATCCTGACCGCCATCGTTGGTTGCAACGCTCGGCCTAAGTTTCATGGCGTTTAAGGTGAGGGAGTTGTGAGGCACTTCTTCCGACGATGCCGCCTTAACGCGGTTTGCCGGTGCCTCCAAAGTATTCAGAGTCATACCACATATGATGACGGACACCTGGGATTTGTTTAACCACTGTCACTAAACCGGCAGTTAAGTGGCGCTACACACCGCCCGCGCCAAAACCCCGTACGCAAGTGGACTTATCGCTTTTCAATAGACGATTCTGGCCAATGTTCCTCATCCATACGAGGCCCACTAGCTAAATTCGTAGTGCGCCCCCGCCGCTGCCGGGTTTTTCCACTTAGCGGGGTCTTCACCGTTGACGTGGGCTGGTGGGTTTTGGTGGCGTTGACGCACCTTGCACGGTATCGCTCACGCTCTCGGTGTTCCGCTTACGGAGCTTGTGGCCGTTCTTTGCGAAAGACACCCAAAAAGCGTCGGAACCCCCACCAAACTGGTATGAAATCCCCAAATCTGGTAGCATGGATTCAGAACGACCGGGGAGCCTGCACTACTAATGAGCGGCGCGCATCCGGTCGTTTTAATTTCGGCTAATCCTCACACCAGAGCCATCTTTTAGGATTAGCAAAAATTCCTCGTAATGGGTAGTGGTGCTAATGCGCTTCATCGCTGCGTCTATCCAAACGACATCAGAAAATGGCGAACGTGACAGGTCAATTATGAGCCGCCTAGATTGGTCATGCCCGCGCTTAAAAGTGTTATCTATGTTGATCTTACCGCCGCCGTAAGGGTGCTTCATGTCCCACTCTAGGCCGTTCCAAACAACGTCAGGATGTACCACGAAAAGAACATCTAGCCCAAGAGCGGCCAAACGATTAAGGGTTTTCCATTCGTGCGCCTCCGGCATTTCACCGGGCAAAATACCGGCTTTGATTATGATGTTACCCGGTTGTTCCGCCGGGGGGTATCTACCATCGGGCGAGGGCACGCTTGAAACTGTTGCGGGGCGTACTCCAGAACTCACTAGGTCAGCGTACAGGCGCCGCCTAGGATTCCGCTGGGCTATGTGTTTCAGCGTATGGCGCCCCGGCCCGAAGATGCCTAATTGCGGGATGAATACTGCGATACAGATTGCGTCTAAGCGTTTGAGTTTCCGACTTGCTTTTGCCCCCGATTAGCGACATAACTCAAAAGGGGCAGAATGGGGGCAGTTTTCTTGCGGTTTCATGCGGAAACTTGCGGCAAGGTGCGGAACGCGCCACTGCCCCTGGAGTTGATTTATTAAGGTTCTGGGGCCGTGACCTGCGGATTCGCGAGGTATTGAGGTGAGTACGGGACTAACAACACGCCGCAGGTCACAAGTATTTTCTTGACTTTTGGGGGAACATTGGGGGAAGATACTGGGCTATGCCGACCAAAGCAAAGACTGAACTTCCCCCACGTCCTACCAACTATCCTAGCAAAGCACCATGGCCGATACCTGATAAGGGAATCTACTGGGATAACAAACGAGCCTTATTTGAAGTGCAAGTTCGTCACGATGGCAAGACCCACCGCATTGGCAGATTTGAAACATTGACCCGCGCCCGTGGTGCGCTAGATGTTGCACGTGGAGAAATCGCCACCAAAACCTTTGTGCCGCCAGCCCAAGCCCGCGCCCAGCGTAAGGAACTGGAAGCCCAGCAAACGCCGCAGTCACCGACACTCAAAGAGTATGCTCACGGCTGGATGCGACGGCCAATGAGCGAACGCAACCGCCCACTATCGCCCGGCACCATCGCCACCTACAAATCCGCCTTAGATGCCTGGATAATTCCGAATCTGGGACACCTGCCACTTGGGGACATTACCAGAGCCGACGTGAAATCTTTTCTGGCCGTCAATCCACCTCGCAATGCTGCCGGGACTTTGAGAGCTTTATTCAAGTCCGCTGCCGCTGCCGAAATCCCAATCAAGCCCGATGCTTTACTTGATGTTAAGACCCCGAAAGCAAAAGCCCGTTCAACGATGGATGGCGGCACGGTTTTGTCCGTTGGCGAGGTGGCTCGCATCGCGGCTGAAATGCCGGATTATGGCCCAGCGGTTGAGGTGGCCGCGTGGTGCGCGTTGCGCATTGGGGAAGCCCTGGGCTTGCAACGCCAAGACATTGACCTCACGTCTAAAGCGGTACATGTTCGCCGCCAATGGAGTGATAAGCGGCCAAAAGTTCTTGATGTTGCTCACGGTGGCACTCCCGATGCCGCATCGTATTGTGCGCCCAAAGACGAAAGTTACGGTGCGGTGCCCGTGTTCAACAATGAGGTTTGGCAACGGTTGTTGGCGCACCTGGACACCATCGGGAAAGACCCGGCAACACCATTGTTCACTTCCGCGAAACGCCCAGCCCAGCCGGTTAGTCAAGCGAGGTTGCGTGACCTATACCGGGAAGCTGCCAAGCGCGCTGGAATCCAACGGGAGTTAGACTTCCATGACCTTAGACATAGTGGTGCAACATGGTTTGGAATGACCGGCGCTAGTTTGGCGGCGATTAAGAAGTTTGGCCGCTGGAAAGATGATGCCAGCGCAATGCGATACCAGCACGCAGACAATGAGGTGATGCATATGTTCGGTGCCCGGATGGGGAGGTGACACGCCGTACTGAGCGGCAATCTGCCCGTTTTGTCGGCATTGTGCTTTACCATGTTAGGCAACCTCACCACCACCGACCCTAGAGGATAACCTAGTGACCCAGCCGACCGATGCAGTCCGCGCCCAGAGTGCGCGCCGCGTCGCTGAGCTACGTCTGGCACAGAAAACCCAGCATATGCGCCACGCGCAAGCAGTTGCGGAGTCGAATACTGCCGCGCAAAATTATCAAACCTTAAAAGACAATCGTTTTAAGCCCGGTGGTTATCGCCGCGTAGTTACTGAACTTGGGTACACGGGAGCTTCTTTGAGGATTGCAACGCCCTACCCGGAGTCCCCAAACTGCGAAACCGTATATGCCTTGTGGTTTGATGGCGACGGCAACCGGGTAACGACGCCCGATAGCGACCTATACGAGCGCGCTGGCAATGCTGCCATTGCTGAAATTTGTTCAGAGGAAAATCTGCAAAATCTCGCCAGCGCATTGGCCGCTGCGGAGGCTGAACTGCGCGCCGCTTGTGATTCCGTTACGCAGGCTAATGAAGCCTTGGCCGCTGCGGAAGCTGAACTCCGCGCCGCAGAAAATGACCCCATCGGGGAATCCGGGGAAGTCCACCACGCCGATGTTGTTTCCGGCGTGACCCCAATCCGTGCTGCCTAATTCACCGCGTATTGTTCGCGGTATTTTGTGCTGCCATTAGATAAATCCCAGTCTTTTCTTTTGGTTAGTGCCGCGAACATGCGCGGCTGGTAATTCAATTCAATAAATCCAAAATCAGAATTACCAAAAGGAAATGACAATGCTTAAATACAATGAGCAAGCCACCAATCAACTGCGCCTTATTACTAAAAAGGCCGCTGGAGAAATCCTTAGTGTTCACTGTGACACTATTCAACGTCGCATTGACGATGGCACGTTAAAGGGTTACACCATCGCTGGAGTGCGCGGAATCCGTGTTCGTGAAGCCGACGTGCTGGCACTCGCAAAGCCGATTAGGTAGCAGGTGCGCCCATGTTTCAACAATACGAAACCCCCAGCGCATTGGCTGAGGGTTATCGCACCACCGATAACCCAAGAATACCAGCCAAACAACCAAATCCCATGTTGCACTCGGCATTGGAATATGCTGAAAACGGTTGGCCGGTATTCCCGCTCCGTGGCAAAGTCCCAGCATTATCCAAAGCCGATGGCGGTAACGGACACCATGACGCCACCACTGACCTGGAAATTGTCAAACTAATGTGGCGCCGATTCCCGGAAGCCAACATTGGGATTGCAATACCCAACGATATTGTTGCGTTGGATGTTGATACCCAGCACGGGCAGCGGCCACTTCATGTTGCCATCGGTTTACTAACTACCGCTTTGGGGTTACACCGTATGCCGCCCACCCTAACTTGTTTGACCGGCTCGGGGGGTCTTCACTACTACTTCCACAACCCGTTTGTTGGCTCAAACCTGGAATGGCAACGCAAGCATACTTGGGGGGAAGTGTGCCACGGGCCAGCGCATTACCTAGTGGCTCCGTCCAGTATTCACCCTGACACGGGTACGCCATACCAGTGGCTTGACCCAAATCAAACCATCGGGAGCTTACCGCGTGATGCGGCACGCAAACTATTAAAGCCGCAGCAACCCCGCGTGGTAACTCGGGCACCTGGAGCTAAACTAACTCGGGCACCTGGAGCCAACCGCAGCAAAACCGCCGAAATGAAACTAAAGCAACTTTTCGATGATGCGGCAAGATTGACTAAAGGCGAACGCGATAACGGACTTTTCACGCTATTGAACAAGGCTCACGGTTACGGTGCCACTGAGGTGGAATTGCAAGCAATGGCCGATGCGGTTGCTAAAGATTCATCGTTTACTTCCGTCAAAGCCAACAGCATGGTTGCCGATACCGTTAAGCATTGGCAGGTGGCGTAAATGGTTGCACCAAAGAAAACGGCGCCACCGAAAATTGACGGTGCCAAATTGCTAGATGAAGTTGAAGCAGCAATCCGCAAATATGTTGTCCTACCATCGGAAGCCGACTATGTTGGCGCGACGATTTACGCAGCATACACTCACGCTTTTCAAGCGTTTGAGATTGCACCAATGCTGGTAATTACCAGCGTAGAGCCGCAATGCGGGAAATCCACTTTGATGGATATCCTAGGCAGGCTAAGCCTTAATCATAAAGCGTCTGGAGATATGTCACCGGCATCGTTAGCGCGTTCAATCCGCCCAGATAACCCCCAAACTTTTGTGCTGGAGGAAATGGACGGAAAGTTTGGCACCACTAAGATGGCCGAACAAAATGAACCAATGCGCGCGTTGATAAACTCATGTTTCGATGGCCACACTTATGACCGATTCAACACGCGTACCCAGCAAAATGAGAGTTATGGTGGGCTGGCTCCCGTTATCGTTGGTGCCATCGGGGAAGTGCCCAAAACGTGGCGCACGCGCGGAGTCAAAATCAGAATCCGCAGAAAAGCCCGAACGGATAAATCCATTGAGCGTTTCCGTCGCCATATTGGTGGAGTTGAATTAAAAGAGTTATCTGACGTTTTGACGGATTGGTTGCAACCACAAGTGGAGGACATTAAGGGCAGGCACCTAGATATCCCCGAAATGGATAATGACCGGGACGAGGATTTATGGGAACCACTTTTGATTGTCGCCAGTTTGGCTGGTACTGGTTGGGCTGACAAAGCCCGCGCCGCAGCAATCGAAATTGCTAACAAGCCCGACTACTCAACTCCGCCCATCGGTAACGAGTTGCTTAAAGATTGCCGGGAAGTATTTTCGCTTGTTGTGGGAGATTTTGTGGAAACTTCCACTTTGTTGGATTTGCTAAAAAGTAAAGAGGAGTCCCCGTGGCGTGAGTATGGCCGTGACGGTTTATCTGCCAAGAAAATGGGGGAACTTCTGGACGCCTACGAAATCCACTCTAGGCCGAATCGGCAAGGCAAGCGGCGCGGGTATTACCTACACCATTTTGATGATGCTTTTATGAGGTACTTACCACCCCTAGAACAAAGCGTCAAAGCGTCAAATAACGGTGCTGACCAGTAGTAACGCCCTGACACTTCCACCGGGGAAACGTCAAAACCAGCAAGTCTAATGAGTTGTTTGACACTTCCGAAAATGAAACGTCAAAACATAATGGCAGGTCGCGGCCAGCATTTGACGCTTTGACGGATAAAACGGGGGAAGTACAACCAGCACCATCGCAGCGGCTTAACGCCAACCAGTACCAGTAACCCCCGTCAATTCATTTTGGCGGGGGTTACTCATTGCTAATTTGCGCGCGTAACCATTCAATCGAATCTTGATGCACCGCGCCTTTGTCTGCCAGCACTAGAGCGGCATGAAGTAATCCGGCTGGAACCGGAACCCGTTTCCATGCCGCGAAATCTAACGCAATGGCGATTGCCATACCAGCCTCGCCAAGCTCAATATCCCCATCGGCTGAGGCGCGTTGAGCATCGGTACGGGCAGGCGCAACGAGCCGGTTGAGTTGAGTTGCGACTAGAGCGTCAATAGCATTTTTGATGCTGGGTTTTAGTTGTTCCCAAACCTCGCCAGAATCTAGCAGGCCATGAAGCTCAATTAGTAGCTCGGCTGGTACGTCAATACCACGTTCGCGCGCACGGTTGAGTGCTAAGTCAATCGCCACGTCGCAATCCCAGTTGGTTACAGAATCGCGCGCAAAATCCCCGTCGGCATCGTTTGGCAGGTACACCAAAGCAAGCAGCCGTTCGGCAATCGGAAGTAGCAAGGGTTTTGACACAATGGCGTCAATTATTGCACCGATAACTTAATGCAAATACCAAGTGGCGCAGATTATAACAATAACTGGAATAATCGTTATTATTTATTCCGCTTGTAACACGAATACCGTTACAAAAGGGACTATAATAATGTTATGACAAACTCATTTGAAAATGAAATGCTTGTT
>Ga0268261_10002278_pt1 | contig 13708 bp, 5 predicted proteins | sample TergutNc150P1_FD_190353 | JGI IMG/M metagenome (GOLD analysis project Ga0268261, IMG submission 190353) | Nasutitermes corniger P1 segment gut microbial community from laboratory colony in Florida, USA - Nc150 P1 (SPAdes) (version 2) | ecosystem: Host-associated > Arthropoda: Insects > Digestive... | reverse complement strand
AGGCCCGAAACATGTAGGGAAGAGACGTGTAAATAAAGAAATATTACAAAAGAAAGTGGCATCTGTTGGTAACCCTTATCATAATACTTAAAGGATGCACGGTATGAAAAACCTAAAGTATAGAAATTGTTGCAATATTGGGGGCATGCTTATTAAAGAAACTTGTTACCGTAATCTTTTTTTTTTTTTTATCTTTTTTATTGTAAAGAAAGTGGTGAAAATTGTGACTGCACTACTAAAGTTTTCTCTTAATTTGAGCTGAAGTTTAAGATTGAGTTACTTGTCTGCTTTCAGTCACAGTAAGGGTGTGAGGCCATGTGCAGTCACAGGTTCTGTATGTTACAAGTGGTCACAATTCTGTAAAGTTTTGTGATGGCCATTGATTGTCATGTAATGTTGTATTACATGCTGTCCATTTTTGTGGCTTGGACATGCCTAAGATTCCAAGAGTAGAATTTTCTTTTATCTTTAGAAATTCTGTAGTAATTGCTTGATGAGTGAGTTCAGCTTCTTGTGCTAGTGGTCATGACATTTCAACAAGCAAGGAAACCTGATAAAGTAAAATAATTTTACAGAGCAGTGATAGTATATCAACTGGTGGCTTCATTTAACCTCATCATTCAGACATCATTAGCACTTAATCTGAAAAATGACAGATACAGAGTTTAATTCATATGCTTGCCTGACATTGGACCTAAATGTGACTGTCTGCTGGATGTTAGCTACATTTGATTTGTTTCTTTTTTCAAACATTTTACGTGATGTGTCTTGCATGCTCTGTGTGATGTGTTGTATATGAGTATGCATGTCGGTGTTCCAGGCGAGATGTTTTGGAAATGCTCCCGCAGAGTGTAGCACTAGCCAACATTCCTTACACTCCTTCCAGGTCCATGGCACATGACTATTATATTTATTCTCCAGTTTGTTCACATCCAAAGTAAGTAGCTCTGGAGCACTTGTTGCATGTTGTCATGCCGCATGACTTTGTCTCTGTCCACGGTACACAAATTTCCAAGTGATGTTTTAAACATATTGCATTAATTTGTTTCTTGTTTTGATTTACAAAGACACAGGCTACATCTCCTTTTCATGAAATTGTTGTGCCCTGTATTTATTCAATCTGTTGACAGTTTCTGGAACTTTGTACAGTTAGCATTGAGTAAGAAATCTAAAAGTTCTCTTAGATATCAGGTTTGTATGGTAGTATTAATTGACCTGCTTTCAGTAATAATTGGTATAGCTATAATTTGCGCTTGTGTATAATATTTTTGATCCAAAAACTTTCTCCATTTATTGTAATAGAAGTAACTGGCTGGTAGTCATGTAGTATTTCTGGTCCCTCATTGCAGTTGATTTCAATTCTCCATGCATTCGATTTTAAATGGTGGAAGTTTGTTGATTATTTAAGAAATACTTCATCTTTTAGGGTCTGTTATTCTCTAAAGTGGCTGCATGAGTATTGGGTGTACGAGTTTCGGAATATTTGCGCTTCTACTTGTGAAATTTTTCCCTGTTGCTATAAAATGATCCAGACTCCCATCAGTGATACCTTATTTACCCAAGTGAAGACAATTTTCTCCTAGTTTATTATCCTAAAAATGGGGCATCACCTTATAATTGTTCACATAAATGTGTTCTGTATATGTATATGGTGTCTCAAAATTTAAGACTATGAAGGGGGTTGTCTTATATGCAGGGTCATCTTATATTCAGGTAAGTACAGTACGTTCTCCAAGACAGTTATGTCATAAAATACCTATGCTGTACAGTGCATGTATAAGTGGAATTTTGTCCAGACCACACAAATCTATATGCAATGGATGGATACTTAAAGAGTTCTTTTGAAACTTAACACAGTATTTGACATTTATTACCCCCTTTCTTATGCCCTGTGTTTCAATCAGTGATGTTCCAAAGTGTGTTGAAGTGCATAAGCATTGATACAGTGTGAAATCTGTACTGATGACAGATGGTTTCAGAATCATTGTTCTGCATTCACATTAAATGTTTTTGTATTTGTAATTTACTTCATTAATCTGCCAGATTCTTGAATCAGCATACTTGAAGTTCTTTTGATTTTCCATTAACCCATTGGCATACACAGCCAGCCGTGAGACGGTCTGAGCCATCGATGTCTTTCGCTTTTAATTCTAACCTTCTGTCAGTAGATGGCATGACATGTCTTTTACCGTTTGAAAGCTGATCAAACGCTCTTTTAAAAATTAATTTTGCATGAATAAAATATAAATGTACAAGATTGCCATTTTCGCCTAAAAAATTAGTATTTGTAGGTGTGCCATGTGTTATAAAAAGTGGTATGCCAAAGGGTTAACATTGTTTTCAAACTGAAATGTGTTAAGCTTTGACTGCACTATGCACATGCCTACAGTGGTGTATGTCACTAAAAACAGTTTTATTTTTCATCCGCAGTCCCAGCAGGAAGTCAAAGAGTCCTCAGTCAGCAAAGCACAGACACAGGAGATTTTTCACTTCAAAGTTACATACTGAAAGGTAATGGGTAACTTCCAGAACTGTGTGAATTAGTACTGCTACTACTTGCTGCTTTCGGGTAATGAATATCTGAACATTTCTTTACAGTGGGATGAGCAAGATTAATGGGAAGGAAACACGTGGCAGTTGCAAGAATACTCAACAAGCTGTTGGAAGTTGGTCTGGGAAGAAACAAGTAAGAAAGCATGGCATTGCTCGTTTGAAGTTATTCTAATCTTTGTGAAGAAGAGAGAATCAATATCATCTCTTCAAACTTAAATTATCGACTGCTCAGAAATGACGCAAGTTACAAGAATATGAACAGACTCATTGTAAATGCGCACTTTACGTGTATGTTAGGCAGCTACAAGTGTGTACACATTACGCATTGCTTCCAGGATGTTCTTCATAATTGCAGGGAATGTTCTGTTTTCTCTATATTCAGTACCTCTGGATGAGACCTGTAATTTATGGTCCAAGCATTATTACAACTGCATAGCTAGCACTCAGTGCTGCTGCCTAAGACTCAAAAAAGAGTTTACACTGAAGACAACATTTTTATTAAAAAGAATTGGTTTTGCAGAAACAGTTACATACAGTTAAGTGGCATCTTGTGTAAGATGACACCACTTAAGGCATGTTTGCCCTTCAGACATTGGAATAATTTAGCACTGAAATTCTCCCATGTGATTAATATGTACTTTGCCCTGTTAGTGCGTTTTCCATTCAAGAGGATTTCTTGCCTAAAAAGCTTGAAAAGTTCATGATGCAACAGACTCTTTTCCTGTTTGGTATTTGCTTCATATTAAAATCTTACACAATTTCCCCAGGTTCCCTTTTGTTCAGTTTTTTTCCAAACATACAGTGATCAAATGATGTTCTCAGTTCATGAAGGCTAATCTTCATGATCATTTCCATACATGTGTTTCGTGGAACACAATATATTTGGCTTTTGACTTGCATTTGTGATATTGGTGAGTAAGTGGGCAGTGTTTGTGAAGCTTCTTAGTTAGTAATGACAGCAGCATTTACAAGAACTTTTTCCACTCTCATAAAAATACTCAAACCAACACATTACTTTTCAAAAGCAAACTGCTTCCTTCTTAATGTGAAGAAGGAAACAGTTTGCTTCTGAAGTGTAGTGTACTGTGTTGAGTATTGTTATGACAGTAGGAAAAGGTCTTGTAAATGCTTGATGTTCGTGGATCCGTGCATCATAGTACAATTCATAAAAAGTCCAACAAGATGCAACAGTGTACCAAATTTTATTAGTCTATATTTACGTGAAGCTCAACATGTTTCGGGCGACACACCTCCCATCATCAGGAGCCTAAAACTGCACTAGCAGCCTCTGGTTATGCATACGTGGAAGGTTGTTGGACGTGTGGTTGCTGGATGCTGTCAGCGTCCAGCAACCACACGTCCAACAACCTTCCACGTATGCATAACCAGAGACTGCTAGTGCAGTTTTAAGCTCCTGATGATGGGAGGTGTGTCGCCCGAAACATGTTGAGCTTCACGTAAATATAGACTAATAAAATTTGATACACTGTTGCATCTTGTTGGACTTTTTAGGAATTGTAAATGCTGTTGATACTACTCATGTACTGTACAACCATTGTCAAAAGTATGCATGTTACATGCCTGTTAGTATTTGAGACCAATCACTGTTAGTAGTTCAATGTACTCAGTTTTATTTCACCAACCATGTGCACAGTCTATGAATGTTAAAAGTGTACATGTCAGAGATATGCCTATAATATTTATTTATAATTGATATTGTGCCTTTGATTGTTGAAATAAAACACTGTTGCTAGGTTTGTAACATTGTGTGAATGTTAGGCTCTCTTGGTAATTTTTGCATTAATGGTGTCAACTGGTAAGAGAATTTAGGTCCACAATATTATTAGTGGATTTTTACAAAACTTAAAATCTGACAGATGGAAATGCATGGTGCATGGGCAGTCTACAATGTGAATACGTGTGAATTTAACTGAGCATGTTGTTACTATGTAGTTTTTAGTTTAATTTCAATGATTTGAAGTGTTCTTTGCACAGTACGTCTGTATATTTTAGGTTCACTTCACTTTGCACATGTGTGTGTGTGTGTGTGCAGTTTTTGACCATTAGTGATCAGTTAGGAGCTGGATAGTGTAGTCAGTACAGTGATTAGTCTGTGGGCTGGACAATTCAGTGTTCGTTTTCTGGCAAGGGCAAGATATTTTTTCCTTCTCCAAAATGTGTGGACCAGCTCTGGTCCTTATCCAGCCTTCCAGCCTCCAATTGGTGCCAGGGGCTTTTTCTTCAGGGTTAAAGCAGCCAGAGCATGAAGATGACTACTCATCTCCATCTAGTGCTAAGGTTAATGAGTGGAGCTGTACCTCTGTTCTGCCTATATGCCCAAGGACAACTTTACTTTGCTCTACTTTAGAGCAAGAAATGGCATAAAATGTAAGCTGCTTGCTATTAAACAAGAATCTGGTCATAGAAATGAGGTGAGTATTACTCCAAGTGTTCCCTGCACCAGAACGAGACATTACTCAGTTTTTCAAAGATTCGTACAGGTTTATCACTACATAATATGTTTGTGTCATGTTGTATTTTTGAAGTAATACTGTATGTTTCACTCTGCTAATATGTAGGCTGTTCAAGAAGTATCCAGACTTGCAATACTTACTATAGTAAGTTACCACAATGGTGGACTAAATTCCTTTGAAATAATCCCCCTGTGATTTGATGTACTCATTCCAGTGGTTTTTCCATGGCTCAAAACACTTGTGGAAGTCTGTTTTTGATGTTGAAAGAAGCTGCTGTGTCATATTTTGTTTTATGATTTCCACATCATCAAATCTTCTGCCTTAAAAATCGAGTTTTGTATTGGGAAATACAGAAGAAAGTCACACAGTGCAAGGTGGGGAGAATATAGAGATTGCTGCTCTTGTGTGATTTTGCGTGTAGCTAATAAATGTTCCACACGCTGAGACGATTGTGTTGTGGTGGATTTGCCAGTTTACTGATGACCCCATCTTTGGTCGCTTGCGGTGTACTGCATCTTGTAGATGCCGCAGAATTGTATATAATATTCCCGTATTTGCTGTTTGACCTGCTGAAGCGAACTCATGATGCGCAACACCGTCTTTATTAAAAAAAAATCTGTGAGCAGTATTTTGTCTTGCTTCAAACTTGATGATCTTTCTTTGGCCATGGGGATGAAGGAGCTTTCCAAACAGCTGGCTGGGCCTTTGTTTTGGGATCATAGCTTTAGATCCATCTTCTTTTGCCAGTGATAATGTTTCCTATCAAGTCTGCATCTGATTCTGTGCACTAAAAAATGTCAGCGGCTTTGAACAAGTGTTTTTCCTTCTCTTCGGTTGTCAGTACTCACAGAAGGAACTGCGCTGCCACACTTCTCATGCCTAGGTCTTCAGTCACAATTGCATGACATGAACTGATCAAATTTCAACTTCTTTGAACATTTCTCTGATCATTAATCTTCTATCACTTTTCAACAAATCACGTACTATGTCAATCATTTCACTGTTCCTGCTTGTCGGTGGTCATCCGGGATGTTTGTCGCCTTCCACAGATGTTCTCCCTTCTCTAAAACAGTGACACCATTCAAAAACTTGAGTACGGCTCATGGAATCCTCTCTGAAAGCCATTTTATTCATATTGTATGTTTCTGTGCAAGTTATTCCTAGTTTCTGATAAAACTTAATGCACATTTGTTCCATTTTCTTGGTCATTTGGAATGTGTTGATGACACAAACACTGTAATGATGTATATATACCTGTACTCATTCTTAACCTTAGTGCTAGAGGGAAGTGCGTGGTCAGTGTCATGCTCCAGTCTCTTTACCCCTGGGGAAGGCCCCATTACCCATATTAGTCACTAGTAAATAAAAATATTTCCAACTTTGCAATAGCTGTTTTTATGAGTCACAGTTGTCCATGTATTAAAAGAAATAATTTTTGCAAGCTGACTGCTAAATGTATATTTATATGTGCATGCTTATTTGATTTCCATGTGTATGTATGAGCTATCATAGTAATTCTTTCCAAAATTTTGTGTTAGGTAGTTGTTTGTCCACGAAAGACCATATTATTAATTTTGATATTTATGATGTTCTGTGAAATATATGTATTTTTCATCATGCTGTATTGTGCTGTTATTTTCCATAAGATTAGAAGAATGCCCCACAGTGTGCAATTAATGACATTGAATGTAGTTTATTACAGGTGCTTTAATTTAGATACTGCCTATAGAAAAGCATCAAAAATATTATAGATGATTTTGGTTACACTTTGAACCCTGAAATGCATGTTGCATGGCTAGTTTCTGAGATACAGAACATAATTTTGGAATAATGTACGGTGAAGAGGTGCACAAATCCCTTGTGCCAGTTTGCCCAGGTGGCTGTGTTGTGACACCTTATGTGCATGCATTTGTGGGTTGTCAGTATGGAACTTGCCCTTTTGGCATGTAGAATTTTGAGCTGGAGTCTGGATTTTTGGAAACTTTGTGGGCCCCTGATATAGCATATGTTTTATTTTTTCTCTTTTCTTTTCTGATTTATTTAGAATTCTATCACAAATATCAAATTTACAGCCTTAACTCATTTTTCAGAAACCTGAGGATTTGGCTGTTACGTGTAACCCATTTGGTACAGACACAAGCCACCATTTGCATCATGTAAGTCCAGGAAGCTCTCTAGAAAGAAGCTGGAGTGAAGGCCTTTGGGGCAGGAAGAAACACTTAAACCTTTCAGATATTCCAGTGTTTTCACCCTCAATTGGGGCTGGTGTTGATATCACTAGTGATGGGGAATTAGTCCAAGTAGAAAATCCATGCAATACATTCATTCAGGAAGCTCAAACCAACCTGTCTGACAGTGTTATTCATGTACAAGAACCAGATCATGCTGAAGAAGAATTTGTTCGTATTCCAAAGAGTGAATATGAAGCCATTAAGAACAGAGTATCCGCCATAGAGAACAGAATATCACAAGAGTTTGGGAACATAATGTCTACCAGTGACACTGACTCAAGTGTTCCTCCTCCATTAACTGTACCCCCTAACACTGAAGTTGGTAGGAATGCAGAATCAGTTCAGGCTGCTTATGAAATAACATTAGTTGAATCTGAAAAATTAGGTGAATCTTCAGCAGATCACCTTGCCAGGCGACTAAATAGAGAACTGCGGATTCGCCACAGTCTGGAGAGTAAGGTTATAAGATCACCAAGTGCACGAAAAATTGGCGTCATTAGACGCAGGTCAAAAGAAAATGCAAGATCTGTGATCAGAACATCGGAGAACAAAGAGGTAGCAAGAAATATGTCATGGCACTTGGCTCTGCGACCCGACCTTTCTCGGATCAGCCGTTCCTGTCCACGTAGTAATTTAAAGAGGGGTCGTCCCAACACAATTTACACAGGCTTGCCCCACCCAAGTCCAAGAAATACTGTCAATTTGGAGAACAAAAGAATGGCTGTCAAGAATCTACATGACATTTCATTAGGTAGGAATAAAAAGTCATTACAGAATTACCAGTGCAGTCCCCTGGTTGATGACTTGATGAATGTGACAGACTTGGCACAGAATCTTGATTTGTGTAGGGCATCAGGTGGTCCCACATCAAGAAATAAAGCTCGAAGGGCTTCCTCATTTCATGGTTCTGAATGGGCACTCAGAAACTGGGGCTTCAGAAGTGATTCTTTAAAAGATGTGAAATCCAGCAGTCATCATGATATTGCCAAAACCACAATTCACAACTCGCTCAACATAGATTCAAACGCTAATGTTGATAGAGCAGAACAAGGAGAGGAAACTGAAGACTGGGAAACAGCAGATGTCTTTTTCAGCAATGGCCAAAACATTGAGGAAGAAGCTCCTGTTACAGGCAGAGCTTCTGTAGCACAATTGAGAACTCAAAATGCAGGTATGGTTTTGGAAAGAATGAAGTTATTTGATGCTAAGGCAAACTGCAGTTTGGTTGATCATGAGAAAGAGAAACCTGTGACTGATTCTAAAGCAAAAAGAGCTGTACATGTTCCAAATGTATTTGCATCTCACACAAATGTATCTCAGTCTCCAAGAATCCACTGTTCCAAAAGTGCCCCAACCAAGAAACATAGTGCCTGTAGTTCAAGCCATAGCAAGTCTGCTCCAAAGATTCATCACTCATTGGTACCAAAATCTCATGTAGATGATATGCTGGATAATTTTAAAGATAGTCCCAGGAAAATTGGGACCCCTAGACAAAAGCACAGGATGAAAAGTCCAAATGGTTCCCACCGAAAACAGAAGTTTAAAGTACTGAAATCACCATGTAGGGTAGACCCAACATCAGTTGACAGTCCGGCATCAACAATCCACAGAAAACACAGCAGCATGAAGTTGGCACGTGATAGAGTTTGCACAAACGTTAAAGCAAATCTTACAGTTCCGATTAATTGGTTAAGTACAGGGAAAGAGAATATGCTGTCTCCTGATCATACATACTTCCAACCAAATCTGAGCTGTCAGATTGGAAAAGATTTAAAAGAAGAACCTCAATTTCAGTGCTCTTCTCAAGCTCCTGAGTCTGACACATTCAAAGAAATGTGTTCTCCTGCAGTGTGTAAGACATCTGTGTCTCCTTTGAAAGACTGTAACAGGATTGAAGTTGGCAGTCAGATTCCTCATTTGTGCAGTAAAGACCCTTCAGTGATGGCTTGTTCAGGGTACAGAACACCAAGGGAGACACCATATATTAAGCAGGCATTGTTTACCAAATCACCAAGCCAGTTCTGTAAAACACCACAGAGCAGTCTCCTGTCTGCTGACAGAAGTGTTCGTCGTTACCCAACCCCTATGAAAGCTGTGGCTGGTTTTGGCTCTGGAACTCCTGTTGGATCTCCTAAAAGACAGAGTCCCAGACTTCTAGCTCTCAAATTACGAAATATCCCATAGATCAAAAACAATGAAAGATAATTTTATTCATGTGTCACATAAGGTTATAGTTTTTATTCATTTTTTTATCTTTTTAATTAATAAAACATTAATAGTGTTAAGGAATGTACATGTTTTGACCAAAGTGCCATTTTTATTGTGTGGAATTGCTCAGTTATGGAACCTTTTTATCACTGACTAGTAGCTCAGTAATATCTAATTAATATATACACACTTACTAATGCTATATAATTCTGGCACTGAATAACAGTTGTTGATCTCTGAACATAACGAAGGTTATGTTGCTGGACATTTATTTTTGGGTATTACTGAACCCTTAAGTATGACATTTTTAAATGAAAAGGTTTACTTTAATATACATATATTTTACATTGGGATGGGCATAGCCTTGTATATATTGTTGTAAATAAGCATTATACACAAAACATCAACAAATGCAACCACCCCCACCCCCCCAGCTTAGATTTTATCAGCAAATAAATTGGTTTTTAGCATTTTGACTTATTCCAAGCCTAGTTCAATGACAGTAAATAAAGACTGCTTTTGATGTGTTGTTTTTTCATCAGTGCATCCTCATATGAATTTTTGAGACTATTGTTCATAAGGCTAAACTGGTGGCTTGCTAATCTAATTAAATCATACCCATTGGCTTGTGAAATAATTTAGTGTAAGTTGTTCACATGTTCAAATATAACAAGTTGACAAGTGTTCTTATGCTACAGCATATAATGTCTTAATGCTTCCAGCTGGCTACATTGTGAGCTGTAAATGTTTTATCTTCTGGTTGTACAATGTTTATACTTGCCTATATCCCTTCCCTTTTGTTACATTGGAGGTGTTGCAGTAAATGCATTAAAGGGTTTTTAAATTTTTAGTGACACTGTAATGCCTGTTTTAGCATAATGACTTCCCATGCATAATTACTATAAAGATGTAAAGATTGAAATACCACAGATCCTGAAGCAGTTAATTTTTTAAGGTTCATTTTCTAAACCTTTGTATTGTAGCTTCTAATATGCAAGCAAACCCCGATATAGTGCTGTCCTCATATTGCCACCTCCAGTCAGCACTCACAAAAGTCTGCAATATTATTTTAACCCTAGAGAATCCTTTGTATAGTGCCAACTCTGCTAAAGACTTTGATGATACTAATGTGCCTATAAGCATTAAATAATGCCTGATAAGCACCGTGTTGCTCTACTCTTTTTCTTTTTGCCTGTACGCTACTGTACTGTACAGGTAAATTTCTTGATGAGATTTATGTTATTATGTAAGAAGCATATTTGAGTCCATGCAAATGGCTGAGGGAAAGTTTGCTGTTATGATGTCCCCTTTTGTTCCCTCTTGATAGAGAAAACCGGGCATGAACTTGGATCCCCCATTTTAAGGAACAGTGAGTAACATGTAACAATGAACACAACCTAGTGTTACAGTATGGAGTTTAACTGTAAACCTCTAGTTTCAAGACTGTACTTTTCATTTTAAAGGTAGCTTGTATGGACTGGACTTTTGACTGACCATCTGAAATAAAAATTATTTGATAACTGTCAAAATTCTTCCAAGAATTTCGGTAAACAACGTTCTTTTTGAATCTTACAGAGGTCTTCAAGCAGTATTCTATCAGTTGCACATTAAGATAGAGTTTGGAAAATGTTTCGATATACCAGCACAACTTGTGAACTGTGGTGCCATATTGGGGTTTGACTGCATACAGTATATGTGTTTTTATCTGTGACTGTCAGTTGGAATCTCAATAGGAAGTGTGATACATAACATCCTGGCCTAATTCTGCGTCATCTGTACTTACTGATTGTGCAATTTTTAATGCAAGTTGTTTGTTTAAAGAGCCTGTAGCAAAGCAGATTCATGTAAAAAATATTTTGATTGAGACTTTATTTTATGGGCATATTCAATAAAATACTGTGTAAATGAAGATGAAGTTCACTTTTTATTGACTGGTTTTACAATAGAAATACATGAATTCCGCTAAACATATTATAAAGAAAAAACTTCATGTAAGTTCCTATGGTTTTTCTAATGGTTAAGATGGGGATGGTTTTTATTATGTACACATAACTATATTTTGTACTTGTGTAGTTTCCTTTCACACAAAGAATAAAGGACTACATTTTATGTAATTATATGTATATGCTATGCATGGATAACTGTAATGTTTCTTAACCAGCAACATTTTTAATTCAGTCTTGTTATAAATTGTACTTTTCAGTTGGTATTCTTTGTACATGGTTCACTTGGAAACGTGAACAGACTAACACAGAAAGTAGCAACAAAGATGATAATCCTCCCTTTAAAAGGCAGGCTGGTACAAATAAAATAGAATTTATTGCCTGTCTAACAGAAAACACAAAACATATAATAACGTTCATGGGTCCATGCATCGTAAGAATATTCTAATATATGTCCAACAAGATGCAATGTTACACAGTTTATTTTTATCTGGAAACTACTCTACATGTTTCGGGTGGTACCACCATCCATCATCAGGAGTGCAAACAACTGTATTTACAGCATCTGGTGTTTGTTACACCATTACTGCTACCTGCTGCTATCGTGGAAGAGTTGGAACTAGTTTGAGTGTGCTGTGGGTGGCGTGCATGTAGAGCAGTTTCCAGATAAAAATAAACTGTGTAACATTGCATCTTGTTGGACATATATTAGAACAGAACATGTAAGTTGATGTTCATTTAGCTAATGCATATTCAGGAACGCTGTCATTTATTTTGATACTGGGTGAAGTACTGAGTTATTTTCCTCTAAACTGGATGGCATTTATGAACGTCACAGTCCATTAATGGTTAACTAACAAAGTTTTAACACCCTCTTAAAATACAGTTAATATTAAAATTTTATTACTGAAGACAAAATATCAACAAGATAAAGAATAACTCCATAAACATTATGTGAATTTATTCCAGCAAGTCAGTAAATGCATGTTCGATTTCATAAATGAACATAATAAGTACTTAAAATGTCTGAATATAGTAAAGTGATGAGCAACCATCTGAACATAGTTGTTTTAAAAATCAAGGTCAGTATTTGAAGTACAACATTTTCATTAATGAAATATGTTTATCTATGCTAAGTAAAACACAAATGTGTATAACTTTACATACAGCAAGTTAATTTCTTTGTGTTTGTCTCTGCTATTAATGATCTCAGCTAGAGCTGCAGCTAGTTAAAAATCCATTTTATTCTACTGTTTGCTTCCACTCTTTGGTTATCCAGTAATTCCATAATATACAGCTCTGATTACTTCAGATAAGTGAATTCTACTTTACCCCCTTGTAAGATTTTTATTTGTGCATTGGTAATTTGTTTGAACACTGTGTTTGAAACTTGATTCTTGGCCTGTAGATACTACAAATCTTTTACTAAATATTCTACCTCTTCTGGCTGTCAGAACCTCAGATATATTTTTTACTTAATTGTTTTGCCTATGCAGCCATTCAGTGATGTACAGTGGACAGACCACAAATTAGAGTGGTTGTGCCTTGCATGTACTTTCATGTACTCTTAAGAACATTCCAAGAAATTTGACAGTGTTATTGGTATTCATTCTGTCCTAGAAAATGATTATAGGCTGTGTGATTCATGTTTGTTGCCCTGGGGCAAGAATATTTGTTGAAATATCAAGTTGAGTTCATAAAACCTTATTTTTGTAAAAATAACAATAAAAAGCAAGTTTTAACTCTTCATTGTTAATGGTAACATGTTTGGTGGTAATGTGAGGTAACTTCTCTGCAGAAGCTTGAATGTGGTTATGGATTTCTGATACAACTGAATCCTCTAAACTGGTTGCCATTCTTAGAGTTGATTCGTTCACAAACAACTCGCAGATGTCATATGGTGATTGAGGACTACCTGAAACTAGTAATAAGTGAGATTAGAGTAATAAAAATTGAAGTAAAGTTTACATTGTACGATTGAAATTATGTCACTTTTTTGGCACATTCTTCTTTAAGGGGAAAGTAGACTTATGAGATAACTGCTGTAGGTATGTGCCCGCCATTTTAGATTTTGAACCAGCTGACTGATATTTATGAAATTAATATGAAAAACATGACATGAAAGTCACCTGCATACTTTTTAATTCAAATTGGTAATAATAACAGCAGACTGAGAACTTTTAGGGGGATTAATACCACAACTACCTAATTTAAAATCATGAAAGCATGCAATACATATATATATATATATATATATATATATATATATATATTTTTTTTTTTTTTTTTTTTTTTTTTT
>Ga0268261_10002277_pt1 | contig 13710 bp, 8 predicted proteins | sample TergutNc150P1_FD_190353 | JGI IMG/M metagenome (GOLD analysis project Ga0268261, IMG submission 190353) | Nasutitermes corniger P1 segment gut microbial community from laboratory colony in Florida, USA - Nc150 P1 (SPAdes) (version 2) | ecosystem: Host-associated > Arthropoda: Insects > Digestive... | reverse complement strand
GAACTTTCCCCTCCTTTAGGAAGAGGGTAAGGAAAGTGATAAGCGAAGTGAAGTGAAAGGAATTCAGAGTGAGGTCGAAATCGAGCATTTCCAAGAAAAGGAGCCGAAATGTAATGTGATGTGAAATGATTTTGAAGTACGGGAAAATCAAGTATGTATAGAGAGCAGGTTAGGAAAGTGTTAAGTGAAGTGAAGTGAAATGATTTTGAAGTACGGAGGAGATCGAGTATTTCCAAAAACGGGGGTTGGAAAGTGATAAGTGAAGTAAATTAAAGGGAATTAAAGTGGGGTGAAGATTAGATAAATGGGGTGAAGGGAAGGGAATTTGGGCGGGGTGGGATGTGAAGTCTATATAAGATTAGTGAGGTGGAGGTAGGTGTAGGGATTGGTAAAATGTGTGAAATTGAGTACTGTATTGTATGGTTTACTCAATGCTTAGTACACCCAGTGGTTTTTAATACTGATTCATCTATTTTAGGCTCTACTCGTTCCTGAGTCTTAATAGTGTATGTTTTTATTTTTTTTTGCAATTTTGCGTAGAGTTGCCTTGAAAGTTGTGTTATTGTATATGATGTGTGTTATTGTATTGTATTGTACTGTACTGTACTTATTGCATTGTCCTGTCTTGCATTGCAGCACACTGCCACGGGGTATACACCCAATTGCAATTAATAATAATAATAATAATAATAATAATAATAATAATAATAATAATAATAATAATAATTTTAGAATGAGAAATATTTTAGTAAAAATTTGTTGAGAATATCAAAACACGCATTTTATGTTCGATAAATATTTCCGAAAATCGTGCCGTTTATGGGAAAATGTGGAAAAGTATTGCACAGCCGGGAATTTCACATATGACAATATAATATGGCGCATGCGAATTGAGTGCCGGATAAATAAGGCTATAGAGCCACACTGAGAATACGTAATACTAATTGTTTTTTGAAGGCAACAATGGTTACGTTAACGCGCCTCAATGCTACATTATGTATACACTGTCTGTCTTGTTTTAGTCTCAGGTGGGCCATGATGGACGCTTTGGTTGCAGTTTGTGGTTTGTGGTGTACCTGTGCGGCATGCAGTATGCCGCTATATGCTGCTGTGTTTACAGCGATGCTGTCAGCAAGAGGAACAGCAGGTCGCCTGACTATCCGTTCACAGTTAATGCTTCGCAGCGCGCAAAACTCTATGCAGCCGAACATCGGAAAGGCACATCCTCTGGAGAGATAGCAGTCTTGGTTCTGCCATTTCCAGTGCAGGGCCGCCCAGACACTCTCTCTTGTAACGAAAGTCACCGCGTCCGTGAAACAGAACGAGGGAAGACACAAATTAACGCTCGAAAGCGGGCTCGATTCATTTTCTAAATAACGATTTTCAAATATTATTAAAACAGAACTCATGAAATACTTTACTTCATATAATTCATAGGCTTATTTTTAATTTCGTGTATATGTTCTGATTTTGTAATTCAGCATTACATGTTAAGGCGGTATTTATAAATACATGCTTAAAAGGAACGATCAATATAAAATGGACCGCTATGATTACAAACGAAGAACTATGGAGAATCACCAAGCCGAGGCCAATAGAAATTCAGATAAAAATAAGAAAATGGAATTGGATTGAACACACATTACGTAAAGAAGCAGGAGCAATGCAGGAAACCGCATTAGATTTGAATCCTCAGGGACATAGATGAAGAGGTAGGCCGAACAGAACGTGGCGAAGGACAATAGATGATGAAATAAGAAATACAGGAAGATCATGGAATGAGATCAAGGGGATAGTTGGAGATCGCAACGCTTGGAAGCTCTTCGTGCATGCCCTATGCTCCACAAGGAGTAAGAGGACTAGATGATGATGATGATGATGATGTTAAGGCAGTACGCAGAAACAAAGAACTGAATAACAACAACAATAATAATAGCTCTTGTCATAGGATATGATTTTGAAACCCTGTGCATGAGTACATTAGCAGTGGGTAGTCGTTCGGAAGTTACGGCAACAAAATACCAAGAACCATCGTAAATGTGATAACACTGCCACGGACCCGCTCACCAGTCCCAAGTTACGAAATAAGTTGTCCTCTTAAGGGATGCCTGATATGTGAAACTCGGTTGTAACAGAAATGCTTATTTAGGCTACTGTATCCTCAGGGTACAACCATGTCGAAATGAAAGAAGTAGTTTCTTTCGAAGCGTGCGCTTTAATTGCCAGAAATATGACACTCCAATATTCTTGGAATTCACGCCCATTGTCTTCTGCCTAAACATACCTGAATAAAAAAAGCACCAAGCTTCTTCCGAAACGTCTATAATTTTATTATTTTATATACTGTCCGAAGCATTAAACTTCAGATTTTGACGGTGGCCAACACTCACCGAAGTCTGCTGGGTACCGTACCCGACCGTGTCTATATGAAGACGACCGTAAGTTTGCAAGCAACATCGGTAACCCTTTACTTCTATTTTGGATCTTTCACGAGTGTCATAAATTGAATTTTCTAGAGCAATTGCAACTCAGGTCATTCTGTTTACGGGCATGACCTTTAGCCGTCGGGCCCCTACCAAAACACTGCCTGTCGGTATGGGACAAGGCATGCATTTTAAAAATGAGAATTCAAAAAGGAGGGGCGGCGGTCTTTTTGTTGTGGTATTTGTAGCAAGCCCGGGCTCATTATAAAGCAGAACAAAGTTGTTACAGCGAAACAGAGGGAACTGTACTTTTGTCTTTCCATTACATCTGTGAATCAGACCAGCTTCCTGCCACCTGAATCGCCAATAGTGGGTGTGAGTAGTAGTAAAAGTAGTAGTAGTAATAATAGTAGTAGCAGCAGCAGCAATAGTAGTAGTAGTAATAGTAACAGTAGTAGTAGTAGTAACAGTAGAAGTAGTAGTAGTAGCAGCAACAGTGGTTAAACATTTATCATCAGATGTACATGGAAGAAGAAATGAGTAACTTATATCGAGGTTGTGTGGAAAAATGAATACATAAACAGTAAACAGTGAGAGGTTAGAACTAATGAAAAGGCTGTGTTATTACAGGCTCCGTGCAAGAACCCTGGGGCCCAACTAGTCTCCTATTCAACGGGGGTCCTTTCCTTGGACACAAAGCGACCAGAGCTCGACGCTAACCATTCACCTCCATCTAGCGCCGAAATAAAGACAGAATGGAGGCGTACTTTCACAAAAAGGCCAAGGCTCCTTACCAATCCTTTACCTTTAAACAAACATGAGTATGGCGTGAACGCGGTCACAGGCAGTGGCACAGCTACGGACGAGAATGTATTATTATTATTATCATCCTCAGTATCTCCTTTATGCTAGGGGTATCTACACTTATATTCCTGAGACAAACCATGTCCCTAAGGAACACTGTGTTGCAACTATTCTGATGTAAATATTCATGGTGTGTATATTGCTAGTTCCTCCCTTGACTCCATTGTATCTCTACGTTAGCACTTTCCGAAGTACGTGTGCAGTGCCCAATATGGCTGTTTTCTGTAGGTCCTTAACTTCGTGATTTCCTGGTATGTTGATCACGTATTTTCTAAATGACTTTGAAATGGTTCCAGTCGCGCCTATTATTACTGGACTCATCTTTGCTTTCACATTCCACATGCGATTATATTATTACTATTATTATTATCATCACCATAATCATCTTCATCATCACCGCCATCATGATTATTACCTGCTGCTGAGTCACAATGTAAACAAACAATTACAATCTATTATTATTATTATCAATCATCATCATTATTGTTGCAACTAAACAGCGTATTTACGGATTAATTCCTGAAGAAAATAAGGACAAACGAATATTATGAGATCGCCATACCGTGTTTGTGTGCGCGCGCCTTTCCGCCCGTCTGTCTGTCAGTCTAAGTCTCTCTTGAGAGACACAAATTTTGATACGAACATTATACCACTCGAGGTCTCTTGCATTCCGCACATGTTAATTTCCTAGAGTCAATAATAAATACATGGCGGCCATGCAATCGCGTGAGTAGTAAGGGTGTCACTTTGGCACGGTCATTGTCCCCGTGACGTCACGCGTACAGAAACCTAACCCTCCCCTCCCTCCCCCGCCCCAGGCAGTCACGTGATGTAAACAATGTCCCAGATAGGTTGGCGCCGGGCTAAACCTAACTTTAATTTGTTATTAATTTGAAACCTAACCCTTCCCTCCCACCCGAGACGGTCACTTGATATAAACAATAAGGCAGACAGTTTTGCGCCGGGCTAAACCTAACATTAACTTGTTATTATTTTGAAACAACTTTCCCTCCCACCCCAGGCGGTGACGTGTAAACTATGGCGGAGGGATTAATGACCTCTGGACTTAACCTAACTTTAAGTTATTATTTTGAAACCTAAGTGTCTATGTTATTGTCACGTGATGTAAAAAATCCCAGGCGGTCACATGATGTAAACAAAGGCGCCATATTGAATTTGAAATATGGTGGCTAAAGCGGCAACTTTAAACTTAACTTTAACTTGTTATTATTTTGAAACCCAACATTGACCTAGTTATGGTTACATGATGTAAACAAATGCCCTAGACGGATTGGCGCCATCGCCATTTTGAATTTTCGGCAATATGGCGGTTAGAACGATAATTTTAAACCTAACTTTAACATGTTGTTTTGAAACCTAACATTGACCTAGTTAGTTACCGGAAGTAAACAAACCCTCAGACAGCCTGTCGCCACCGCCATTTTAAATTTGAAACAATATGGCGACTAGCACGGTAATTTTAAACATTATTATTTTGAAACATACCATTGTCCTTGTTATTGTCACATAATGTAAACAAAAGAGTCATTTTGAATTTGAAACGATATGGCTGCTAGGTTTCAAAATAATAAAGTTAAAGTTAGGTTTAAAATTTTCACGCCGTTACTGCTACCTGCCGCTCGCGGCCTTGTTACGGTCGCTTTAAAACTAACTGTTGGATAAGGATCAATTACGTTCTGTTTGGTTGGTGTGAGCTACGTTTGTGTCTGAACACCGCGACTAAGCAATTGCTAATAAAGTCCCAACATGTTAGTTTATGTTAGGTTCGATTACGTTGTGTATGGTTGGATTGGGCTACGTTGGTTTCTAATACTATGAGGAATTGCAAAATAAAGCCGAAACAGGTTACATCGTTTATGTTACGGTGTGTTAGATTGGATTACGTCGTGTTAGGTTTTTGGGATATGTTGGTGTGAACACTATGAGAAAGGAATCACGACCAAAAGTTGAAACATGGTAGATAGTTTAGGTTGGGTCTGGTTGTACTACGTTGTGTTTCGTTGGATTTGAGTAAGTTAGTAAGGTAAAATTTATTTAGCTGTGTTGATGTCTGCAAAATCTTTTCCTCACGTCATGATATCATGGTAACAGTAACAATACTATAAACGACACCGACGGTAATATAAACGCGATTTACACCACCTGTAGTGTTGCATGTATGGGTCTTCCCGCTTCCAACACACTAAGGAGCCCCTTTTTTCCTCGCAATGTAGCATGAAAACATTGTAATATGCATTACGAATGTTTTGACACCTTAAAATATTGACTTCGAAGTAAAAAGTTTGGAATCTGATCTCAGCATTTCCCATCCAATAACACTGGTGCTGTTCTACTTGTACCGTAACGTTCTTTTCTTTAACCTTGATTAATCTCCAACTTGATGCACAATTACTTATTTATTTACATACAATACATTTATTAAAATCCTCTATGTTTGCGCATCATACTGCTCATCTTCAGGAGGTCTACGTCGTAATTCTATATATATGCATCCTCTGGTATCGTCACTGTCTGCTGGTTCTCAGTGATTAAATCCTTTGTATCTAATACTCGCGCAGTAGTTTTCTCCGTTTACATATTTTTATACACTGCAGCCTATTAGTGAAATTCACTTTCAAATGTATACGTAATGTTTACATTAGCGGTGCATTCCAGACAAACTGCCTACCTAAGAACAAATGTTGCTAGCTTGTAAACACCTAATAATAATAAAGTTTCAGACTACAGATACAATAATTCCTCACCGTCTAGCATTTGGATAAAACTGCACCACTCACCCCGTCGAGTCACGCTTGACGGTATCTCAAGGGTTAAGCCGGTTCATGTATGTCCCTAAATAAGGGAACTAAATAGCCTCAAACCCCGTATCCAACGTCAGTCTTGCTCTGTCGAAAGCCTCATCTTAGTCTGTAACGTATTCATTAATTGTTGTATGTAACTAGCAAACCAAATATACGTACTGCATGTCCGTTTTACGTAAAATGTTAAAACTCCTTTTGATACATGCGCTTCAATGTTGTTATTCCGAAACCACCTTTAGTATCACTTGTGTAGAGTCTTGTACTTTCCTGCAACTAAAAAAAATAAAGCTCAGTCACCTTTCAGACAAAAACCCCGCATTTTATAAAATCCTAAGGACTTTACAAAACCCTGCAATTGTTCCGTATCCTTGCATCATGTATAAATGTTCCGGTGTTTTTAAGAAAACCAAATCGGTCTTAAAAGTACACATATTACCGGTCTAATTACTTTAGTAACAAAAATATTAACTAAAAGCTAATGTTCTATAAGTGCTAGAGAAAAATTTCCCTCTACATGCTATTTGGAGATAGTACTCTACTTATTCCAGACGTTAGTATTAGCCTACCTTATGAATAGAGACCCCGAGTTAGTCTTAACTTCCCTAGTATTACCCTGTCTAAATTAAACATAAGCCTTAAGGTCGTCATCTTGTATTGCATGCATTTAGCGATATAATATGCTCACTTTAAGTCACTTCTTTCTTAAAACCGTAGTAATTGTTTCCACACGCTTCTCATTACTGTAAGCTATGCTAACGTAAACAAACAATAACAAAATGTAATAAACTAAAATTAAACCATTTTGTCATAGAATAACTAATAAATGCTGCAATTAAACGTAGCACCAATAGGCCGCAAACAAAAACACGTTGCGCTTTTAAACTACAAGTTATTCAAAGTAAAGCTGTATTCAATAAATAGCGTTAAGTTTCTGTATGGGTGCAATTTTATTCTCTATTTATGTAGCGCCCTTTAAAGTTGAGCAATCCACCGAAATTCGGAAACCATGTACTGGTTGGTACTAACGCACTTCTTTTTTCCACAACAAAAACATCGCTCTTTACTGTAAAATTACATAAACACTAATGTAACCCCTTCTCAACGTTAAAGACGTGTTTAAAATTATTAAATACATAAAAGTTAACGCAAAACACATACATTTAATAAAACAAAACCGTACAAACAAGCAGAGGAAGGCATAACTAAACCAAAATTAAATAAACAAATACGTAGGAAAAGCCAAATTTCTGTTGTTCGCAATAAGTACTAGTACATAAGTCAAACTTGGTACTTTTCTAACTAATAAAAGAAATTTAGGTGTATCAAAATAACTGTAATTCGTAAAATGTTCTTAATGCGCTTTTACTGTAAGTAAAACGCATTACTTTTTCAGCCGCTTGTAATGTTTTTAACCACGCTAATTATTAAAAACGCTAACTTCTATAATTCTGTTTCACACTGTTCATATAAAGGCAAGAGTCTTCTGGCAAGTATTCAGGTAAATCTAGGGTTGTTCATAACCACAAACTACGAAAGACATAACGTCAAGCAGGTTCCAACAGATTGGTATTGAAAGGTTCGAAAATGAGGCATTTAAGACAGGTTTATTTAAAACTCCGGCGGTAGTACCCATATTGTAACATGGTGGTAGGCGGGAATTTAAACGCGGGTTGATAATTCAAATGTTTGAAAATGGCACTAATTTATAAATGTTTACGTTAAAATGACCGAATATATAGTACTACCCCCCAGACATGTTGCAACCTGTTTGTCTTCTTAATGGAATTTAAAATGTCACCTGATTGTTATATTGATCATCACCTTAATGGCTTTTAAAAGCACCTAATGTATTTTGGCCTGGAGGTAAACAGACTATTCCCCTTAGAATAACGAGTTTGGCCTGAGGGGTAAACAAACTTCTAAGCAGGTTTGTGATGTTAAGTGTCTAAAAGGAACTTTAATGCACTTACCCTGGGGGTTGTAAACAATGTACATATGGTCGCAGGTTACAGCACGTTACTCAGTAGCTAGTCAGCTCTCCGGCCATGTGTGTGCGGTTTAATTCAGTTGACAAATTTGCATATATGCCTCCGCTACCGCCTCTACCACCGTACCTACATTATTTAAACTCAAAAAGGGAGGTTAATGGGCACTAAATAAATTTAAATCACGGCGTGTGCCCTTCATGGATGTAAATCAAGTGGCAGCTGCTGGATTTTTCTTCACAAATAGGGGTGATGTGGTTCGTTGTGCGTTTTGTGCAGTGGAAGTTGGACATTGGGTTGAAGGAGATGATACGTTTAAGTACCATCAGCGTTGGAGTCCATCTTGCGGGTTTTAAGGGGTTGTTTGTAGGAAACTTTCCTGCTCGGCCTGAGACATCTCAACAACCTAGCAGTAGAAATAACGTGCGCGGGCCTTATATGCAGCACGCACCAAAAACCTCGCGTCCAGAGCGTTGTAGGTTTATATTTAATTTTATTTATTAACTATGTATAACTATAACAGTACACCAATATTTATTGTATTTTACAGCCATAAAATTCAAACAGTCCAATAGCACTCAGTGGAATGATCCTATGTACCCGTATTATTCCTGAAATAGCGCCCTAATGCTGTCTTTTACAAGTTGGCCTACTTCTTCTAAAGAAAGACCTAACAACCTAGAGTAACGCTGGCTTCTTTCATACAGGTATTGTCTCATAGATAAAAACTCCATTTATTACAAACTAACACGCTTTTCGCAAAAACCATGTCTAATGTAAATGGGTTTGTTACAGGTAAACTTGATTTTAATACGCGCTTTTATTGTGAAATCACCTTAAAAGACTGGAAGAAACCTGACTGCTGTTGGGAAGAACATGCAAAATGGAGTCCTAAGTGAATTTTCATTTTCGTAATAGGAATGCAATTTCATATCACGCTAAAACTACAGGTGTTATGAGTGTTTGATTCATTAAGTAACGTAACCAGTCAGTCTCTGAGTGTGTGTGCATGTTCTAACCTGCTTACCCTCGGGGAAAAACAATAGGTCCACTTACACAGTTTACATAAAAACTCTGTGAAGAGTGTGCATGTTCTAACCTGCCTACCCTGTGGGTACGCAACCTGTCCGCTCTCGCAGTTTACCAACAAGGCTCCGTGTGGTTAGTGTTGCCCAGTGCTACGCATAATGGATTTGCTAGATTTCTCCGATGTTTCATTTCTACCTACCTCAAGCATTGGACAATTGTGTGAAGACTTGAATACTATTGTAGGGCAAGGCATTTGGTACGATATATTTCAAGTTCACAATACAAAGTAGTTATGGCTAGTGAATGATATTGTTAGATCATTAACAGTGATAATGTACTCTGTAGTTCATATGGACTCTACTCGAGTTATATAGCTGGAATCCTAAACTCAGTGAAAGAAATTGATTTCTATGTGCTGTGTGATAAACAAATTACGCTGAACATATTGAAAAATGTATTGCAGGAAAAGAGTGCACTTTTAAGTTACTTGCAGAACACGATTTTCTGTTAACATTTGGTTGTGACACAGTTCAAATATCCTTTGAAGCAACACTAATAGATGGACAGCTCCCGTCCGAACTATTTGTCCAAAGTGTGCTTAAAATAGTGCGTTTATCGTGTGCGTAAAAAACGTTTAACATATATCACGAATAACGTGTTAACATCAAGACATGAGTGCAAATTTGATGTTTGCTTTAGATTTAGATAGACCTAGGCGTTTAGCTAACTAAATTGTACACAAGGTTATGTTCCCGACATCCTCCAACAGACATATTTCCCACCGGAATACTGTTCTGTAGTAAACTTTCTCACAATTCGTTATGGAACAATCAGTGCCAATGTAAATTGTGTTAAAACCGGTCCTGCAAGTTCAAAATCGCCTTGTGTTAATAGGTTGGAACGTTTACGGAGCAGGTACCATAAATAAAAACTGAGTGTGAAAACCAATTACGTTTTAACTATACTTGTACAGTAAACACCGCGGCTACTTCATTTGTGTAAGAGTACAGAAAAAATAAATTTAAATTGTATGTATTTTAAAATGTAACGTTGTTTATTTGTTTTCCTTATTACCTGGGAAGGGTTCCTTAAAAAGTGACTGTTAAAGCAGCAGGATTGTAACATACAATCTTTCAATAATGAGTCTAACACCTTACCGCTTCAGCCATCTATTTCTAGTGTCATATAAATGGTAGCCGTATTACAACATGGCGGCATTATTAAAATATCATATCTTTAAGTTAGGTTAGTATTAATTTAAACGCGTGTCCGCCATATTGTAAAATGGCCGTCTTACTCAAATAACAAGGAAAAGTTAAGTTAGCGTTAGTTTAAATAGCGCGTGTCCGCCACATTGTAAAATGGTCGCCTTATTCAAATAGTAAATGTTTAAGTTAGGTTAGTAAAAAATTAAAAATGGTGCCCTAGCAGCCATATTGTTTCAAATTCAAAATGACGTATTTGTTTTCATCATGTGACAATAAGGACAATGTTATGGTTCAAAATGATAACAATGTTTAAAATTACCGCGCTAGCCGCCATATTGTTTCAAATTCAAAATGGCGGTGGCGAAGGGTTGTCTGAGGATTTGTTATATCCGGCAACCATAGCTAGGCCAAATTTAGGTTTCAAAATAACATGCTAAAGATAGGTTTAAAATTGTCGCCCTAACCGCCATATTGCCGCAAATTAAAAAAGGCCGTGACGCCAAGACGTCTGGGGCATTTGTTTACGTTAGATAATCATAACTGGGTCAATGTTCGGTTTCAAGATAATAACAAGTTAGTTTTAAATTGCCGCTCTAGGCACCATATTTTATGAATTAAAATGGCGCCTTTGTTTACATCATGTTACGGCCTGGAGCTGTTTACATCACGCGACAACATGGTCACTGTTAGGTCTCCAAACAGTAACAACTTAAAGTTAGGTTATGCAGAGGTCACGAAGCCTCTCGCCATTATTGATTACATTACGTGACCCCTGGACAGGGATGGAATGTTAAGTTTCAAAATAATAAGTAAGCACATTGAGCACGGGGCATTTAAATTGTCTAAATGAACGTTACCGGGGTTTAAACAATTTTGATCAACTTTTATACTGTTTCTTTAAAAATTTATAACAAATTCGCTAACTATTTTTGTAAACTGAAATTTTCAGAAAATACTTACCAAAGACCCTAGTAGTGCTTGAGGGTGCTATACCTCTGGAAACATTCCCCCTTGTAGAGTGGCACTAAGCAGAACTTGCAGATGTACCGAGTTTCACTTCTTTGTGGGCAGAACAAACATGGCACCTCCTAGCAGGATATTTTCTTTTACCCCGTTCACTTCCAACAGTTTTCTCTAGCGCATGCTTCCGCATATCACCCGAAAGCCTCCCAGGGGGTCCTCATGAGGCACACGAGCGGTTTGGGTTGATGTTCCTGGGCGCGCTGCGTCTGTGTCTGTCTCCACCTTATCTGTAGCCCAGTCTTTTGCCACTTGTAGCAGAAATTTTTGTGTGTAATTTTTGATTAAGGGTTTAGTTTTTGATAAATTCTAAAAGAATTGAAAAGTGCACAATTTATAAGCCAAAATGCAACTTTCTTTGGCCACTTCACTGTTTTTCTCAAGAGAGAATAATAAGACAAGTACTGATCTGCCCTATCAACACCCTTCATGAACATATTATACTGAAAAATACAAATAGGATTTTTTTTACTTCTTCATTTCTCCGTGGAACATCAACCATTGTTGAATCGTGAATTGTGGAAATCATGTTGACAACACGAGTATCCCTCCAGGATTGAAGAATTTCACCCTTTCTCCTAAATGTGGTTTCGCCACGTTTCATAGACTGATTCGTTTTTCATTTCTGGAGGAAGACCCCTGTTAATTCTGATTGTTCCACATACTCTAACTTGTCTTGAAAGGAGAGTTTCAGCAGTTGTCACATGATTGTAATAGTTGTCTTGGTAGACATGGTAATTTTGATCAAGATTAGGTTCCAAAAGTGTGAAAATAGTTTCCTGTAATTTTATTCCTTCCCCAGCATAAATTTCTAAATTCAAGATATAGCCTGAGGTGCTTTCAGTGACCATACAAACAAGTAATCCATACTTTATAAGTTTCCCCGGGTTATATGTTCGTATACGAAGCCTCCCCCTCCAAGGAATCATTGTTTCATCTAAGGAAAGTTGTTGATTTGGCTTATGAATAGTCTGAAATCTTTCAAGGAAATAATCCAATAAGGGTTGAATTTTGAAAAGCCTGTTAGTTGATTGTTGCATAAGTTCATTGTTATTGAAATGCAAACATCACCAAATTTGTTCAAATGTATTACGGCTCATAAGTTTCCTGAAAATAGGAGTATCTAAAAATGGATCCTTAGACCAATAATCCTTTAGTTTATCTTTCCTGACTTGCCCCATTAGAATAATTATTGGAAAAATTTTAATTTCTGCTACAGTGACATCTGACCATTTCAACCCCTTAGAACAATTAACATACTTTTCCTGATTTTGTAAGTAATATAGGTTCGTTTTCTCACACATATCAAAGAATGTCTCCAAGAAAGAGTCCCGTTACTTGTGATACTTTCGTCGGGTCAGAGGAAAATTTGTTTCATCCCTGGGTTTCTGATAAATGGACCTAAATTTGGTGTTATATCTCTTTTTACCCATGTGGAAACCGCCGAATCTAGTGTTTCATCGCCGTCACTTTCGTTTGCACTTCGTTCACTGTCACTGTAACTCGGTAAAGGATGCACAATTTTGTTTTGCCTATTTACAATAACAGAAGTCACTGTCATTTTCGCTGTCACTATCAGCGTCGTCAGGAACAACAGAGAGTGTCCGCTAACAATTCCGCTGAAATTTCGTCTTCTGTAAGATATTTTTCCTCGTAAGAACTACCTCTTTCCCACATGGGTGTAAAGTGGTTGAAGTCTGAAAGCCGACTAAATGCAGAGCGGAGCAACAGAGGAAAATAAAGAGCTGTTTGTTCCCTATATTTATCACAGATCATTAATTCGGAGTGAGATCACGTTTCAATAAACATCCGTTAGGAGGTCCATTCGGAGACAGGCTCATGTATTGCATAATTAAGTGTATAGTGCGTGGAAACCAATCGCGTGTTAAAAACGCTGATTTGCGTCATCCGTCTTGCACAGTTGTAATGTATAGACGCAAATCAGCGGCACCCGTCCACAATGTGTTAGATTTAGGTTTAGCCCGGCGCCAAACTGTCTCTCATTGTCTACATCATGTGACTGTCTGGGGAGGGAGGGAAGAGTTAGGTTTCAAAATAATAAGTTAGTCAGGTTTGGTCTGGCGCCAATCTGTCTGGAACATTGTTTATATCATGTAACCGCCTGGGGGCAGGCGAGGGAGGGGAGGGTTAGGTTTGTTTACGTGTGACGTCACATGGTCAATGACCGTGCCAAAGTGACACCCTTACTACTACTCGCATATTTTGGAAACCACATTACCACCATGCAGTACAGAACCCTAAAACTATTCTTTCGTATAGTAGCAGAACTTCGAAAAGCAGGCAGCTTCTTTTGAGATAATTTTTACGTACATCGGCGACAATAGCACTGCAGCCCCCC
>Ga0268261_10002276_pt1 | contig 13713 bp, 17 predicted proteins | sample TergutNc150P1_FD_190353 | JGI IMG/M metagenome (GOLD analysis project Ga0268261, IMG submission 190353) | Nasutitermes corniger P1 segment gut microbial community from laboratory colony in Florida, USA - Nc150 P1 (SPAdes) (version 2) | ecosystem: Host-associated > Arthropoda: Insects >... | reverse complement strand
TTTGTGGCAGGTGCCCTGAATCTGCACAAATCGCACCCATAAGCTCTTCTTCCCGCCAGCGTACACAGAACTCGCCAAATGCTCCATGATGACGACCAGCCTTTCTGGCCCCCAGCTACACGTGCGCCGTCGTCGTTCACCCGCGACACAGCCGACCTGTCTCAAGAGGCAGCAACTGGAGCTGCATTGTGGTCTGCAATATCCAGTAACCGCACAAGAATGACATAAACAGCACATGACAAGACCGCAGTGCGTGCTACATAGCCACTCCACTTCTCAATTAGGGTTTGTGTGTCAGAGAGCCTTCTTGCTGTGTTACGTGTCCTTCGGTACAAATCAGAATAATTTGGTGCCAAAGATATTTTTAAAATATTCAGGGGTGAGGAAGCTACTTTCAGCTATAGGAAGTTTGTATTTATCCATCGCAGTCCGGAGAACTGTAGGTTTTAGAATAGAGTATTTTGTAGCTTTGCTGCAACCGAACTCATAATTTGTTCTGCACATGCAGGTACACGTGTGCCTGTTATTTTACTCTCTCTCTCTCTCTGGCAGGTGCACGCTAACAATTAGTTACCTCCCCATCCTTATACCCCTTTCTCCCCCGCCCTCCTACACTTCTTAATACTCTTCTTCCCCCTCCTCCTCCTCCTACGCCATGCTGCTGCCGGAGGGTGCATTTACTCCAAAGCACAGGCGTAACTTTGGTGGTGGAAAGGGAATGTGCAAATGCCCCTCCAATATTTGTTATGCCTAATAATATTTTGTGGCTACTTAGTGGAAGGGCGGCAAATGAAAACGGAAATGTTTAGAGGATAAAATGATAACAACAGTACTGCTGCATGGTGACAGCATAACAGCTGACGTAGAGCCGTGCGGCCCTCAACCGTCTCCCTGTAGCAGCGCAGTAAACGCCACGTTCCTGCGAACGTCTTTCGGCGACTTACCAGCTCTGGGCGGGCGTGGCCAAAAGTGTGGCTCACCATCCCACCAGTCCGCACTGCACAGATTGATGAAGGAGTCACACTGTGAGCCACGATAAACGGTGTACAGTTTATTGGTGGGTCTGTCTAACAGTGGCAGCACTTACGTCATCCTGTACACAGGAATAAAATTCATGTGCATGCAGCAGCTGGTGAATGTGTCGCAGCAGCGGATGTTGAGGATCAGACAGGCGGAAGGCCACGGTAGTCAGGCAGTAGCGTCCCTTGATGAATGGACCCTGCCAGGGCGACCTCACCTGCAGGCACTGGTCGAAGTTCCCGTACTGGTTCACATTTCCATTCAGCAAGCCTGAGGGTAACTTGGCAGACGCATCGTGCACTGTGGACAGATCCAACACACACGGCGCCATCAGCAGGAACGCACTGTCATGGCTGTCAGCTCTGCCGTGCCATCAGTGACAGCTAACTGAGAAAGGGAAAATGAGTTTGTATCGGCGCTTCGGCGTTCCGGTGCGCTGATTGCACCCTGCGTTTGATTGGACTCAAAACAAAATAAATTTTCAACACGCCAATTTATTCTGCTCTGCTACATGTTTCGGCTTATTCAGGACCATCAGCAGGAAGAACAGCCACTAAAATTGCTGACGTCACACAACAGCTACAGCCAGCTGCCTGGTTGAACGTCGTTCAATACAACTGTTATTGTCCATGTATTAACTGCATACTGGCAATAGCACGTGTCGGTAACATCAGCAATATGTAGGCACAGCACAATGTGCCGTCCTTAACAGAATCCGTATTGACCCAGTCTGTTTTAAATGGCGCACAGTTCTTGTATAAACAGTGTCTAACCATCCAACTGCCTTACAGACATACCTTTCTTTCCTTTCCATGTTCCAGCAGCTCCAGAGGGTCAGGGTCTCCTCTTTGATGTGGCTTTACGGTCGCAGAGACACAAACACACGACCACACACACAACACACACTCATACGCACACAACACACACACAACACACACTGCAATCTACACACACACACTACACACACCATACACAATCATATGCACACCACACTAACACCATACACACCACACTCTACACACACTACACACACCACACACACACATACCACGCCACGCAACACACCACACACCACCTTTTCCACCGCACAAGACCCAGTCGCAGTCCAATAGTCTGCAGCATGTGATTGGCTATAAACAGCAAATTTGTAAGGAATATCCTGTAACATTCCATATTGAACCATGCGCGGCGTACTGAGTGAGTCACAATTCAAATAAAACGTACAGGAAGATGTTGGTTTTGTGAGATGAGTGTGGTGTGTGTGTGTGTGTGTTGTGTGTGTGTGTGTGTGGTGTGTGTGTAGAGTGTGGTGTGTGGCGTGGTGTATGTCGCGTATGTGAGTGTAGTGTGTGGTTTGTGGTGTTGGTGGTGTGTGTGATTAGTGTGTGGTGAGTGGTGTGTGGCGTGGTGTGCGTGTGTGTGGTGAGTGGTGTGTGGCGTGGTGTGCGTGTGTGTGTGTGGTGAGTGGTGTGTGTGGTTATGTTATGTAGAGTGTGGTGTGTGTGTGTGTGTACGTGGGTGGCCTGAAAAGTTCTCGATCTAAAAATAAAAAAATGAATTTTTAATTTCAAAATTACTTTTATTTCTCACCGTAATCTCCCTTAAGACTAATACATTTATTCCAGCTATGCTCCAGCGCCATTATCTCGTCCCTGTAGTGGTTCTTCTTAAGATCTGCAAAATACACGTCTACAGCTGCAATCGTCTTTTGATTCGAAGAAAAAATCTGACCAGCCTAAATGATTTTCAGTTTTGGGAAGAGAAAGAAGTCAGAGGGAGCCAAATCTGGGAAACAGGGTGGATGTTCCAACAATTCATAGTGCAGATCCCTTAATTTTCGCATTGCCAAAACACTTTTGTGGGCGGTTGCATTGTCCTGATAAAAGATGCTCCTTTTTTGCAAACCGGAACTTTTCTCACGAATTTTCTCGCCTAGTCTTGTTAAAATATTGGAATAATATTCCCCGGTTATTTTTTTATCCTTTTCAAGATAATCAATAAACAAAATACCTTCAGCATCCCAAAACACCGAAGCCATGACCTTTCCTGCTGATGGAACCAACATTGTCTTCTTTGGCACTGAACAACCGGTTTCTGTCCACTGTTTTGACTGATTTTTGGATTCTGGTGTGAAATGTTGTATCCAAGTCTCATCCATAGTCATAAATCAACGCACAAGTTCAGTTTTGTTTTGTTAAAACGCTCCAAGCACTGTTTAGAGATGTTCATGCGACTGTGTTTTTGATCTGCTGTGAGCAAGCGCGGCACCCATCTTGTGCAAAGTTTTTTCATATCCAGTTTTTCATTCAAAATATATCTTACATGTTCTTTTTAAATGCCTATAGGCTCAGCAATTTCACGCACTTTCATTTGCCGGTCATCCACTAACATATCTTGCACTTTTTCAAAGATTTCTGGTGTTGTTGCACTTTTTGGACTTTCTTCACGTGGATCAACTTCAAGGCTGGTACGGCCACGTTGAAACTTGGCAGCCCATTTCTTAATTGTTAAAAACGAAGGAGCAGAGTCCCCATAAGCTATTATGAACTTCGAATGAATTTCATTTGGCGTTAAACCTTTTGTTAGGAAACGAGAGTTGGATGTCCTCTGAAGTCAAGTTGGCGACACTGTGCTTGAAGAACAACGGAGGCAGTGGCGAAGAAATAGACGCTGTTTACCGCTAGGATAGAAAAAAGAGTGTGGCGTTAGACACGCGTTAGGCTAGGACAAAATGAACAGGAAGCCGGTTAGGCTATCAAACCTAACATTTGGCGACCGTGACAGGACCTTGTCTAAGAATGAGCGTGCAACCAACTATGGAAATATTAAAGAAGAAGCGATAAGTGGTGCGGGCAGCATTCGAACGTTTGTGTGGCACGCTGGAAGAGGTTACGTCGAGAGAACGCACAGACGGAAAACGCGATTTCAGAATTCTAGCGGATTTGGAGTTGTTGAGAGAGAAAGCGGGCGATTTAAAGAAACTGGACGAGGAGATTCTGGATCTGTTGCTCCGAGCAGATATGCAGGAGGATGAGCTGGATAAAAAGATGCAAGGTGCAGATGAGTACGTACATAAATATAAAAGGCTCAATCTACTCCTGCAAAGACGTTTAGACACTACCAGTAAAACGGAAGATTGCGACAACTCTCTGTTCAATGTCACGAAAAGGAAACTCAAGCTGCCTACGATTGAATTGAAAAAAAAATTGGGGGTGACGTCAAACATTGGCTGACGTTCTGGGGGCAGTTCAAGAAGACTGACGGAAATCCTAACATCGATGAGGCGGACAAGTTCCAGTATCTTCTACAGGCAACCTCACCAGACACCAGGGCACGGGAAGTGGTGGAGAGCTTTCCCTCATAGCAAGTAATTATAACAAGGCAGTTGAGTGTTTGAAAGCCCGTTTTGGTCGGGAAAATATGCTAGTCGAGTTCTATGTGAGAGAGTTGCTCAAGCTGACGAAGGCCATGAACTCCAAGGAAGACAAGGTCACGCTTTCATCCCTGTACGACAGCATAGAGACCGAACTGAGAGCGCTGGAGATATTAGGGGTGGCCACAGAAAAGTATGAGGCCATGTTGTTCCCACTAGTAGAGTCATGCCTGTCGGAGGAGGTTTTAAGAACGTGGGAACGTAGCAGTTACGTCAGTTACTCTCGCCCAAGTGGAGAGACCAGGCTGGAGACATTGATGAGCTTCTTGAAGAGTGAAGTAGAAAGTGAAGAGAGAATCAACGTGGCAATTCGAGGTTTCAGCCTGGAAGGAAGCACCAGGGGTGCCAAATCACAGAAGATGAAGTCTGAAAGTCGCAGCAGAAGAGCTATTCCAACGACAGCTGGTCTGGTCAATTGTAAGTCTGGAAAAATCACGTGTGTCTTGTGAGGGGTCACACACCAACGAGTCTTGCCCTAAAGCACACAGTTTGAGCATCGTGGAGAAGAGAAATTTGGCAGTTAAGAGAGGATGCTGTTTCGCATGTCTGACACCGGGGCACCGTGAGAGAAGATGCAGGGCTGTCCTGAGATGTGTATTGTGTAACTGAAGACAGGTTTCGGTGATGTGCATGCCGACGGAGAATGTGTTGGTGGCAAAAGAGGCGCGTGTGGTAGAGAGCTGTCTGTCGAACATCGACTGCAGAAATCAGGTCTTCTTGTAAACTATGATGGTAACTCTGAGAGTGGAAGGAGACAGACAAGTGAGAGTGCTCATGGACCCGGGATCCCAGCGATCTTATGTAAGCAAGGATACAGCAAGATGCATGAAGTACGCGCCCATTGCATAAGAAGAGTTGATTCATAGACTACTTGAAGGAGAAACGACCAAGCGTCGACACCATTTCCTTTATAGAATAAGACTTAGAAGCCTAGATAATAAATACGCTTGCAATTATGAAGCACTTGATGAAGAGGACATCTGCTCAAGGGTGCCAGCCCTTCCCTCAGGTCCATGGATGTCTGAGCTGAGGAACAAAGAAATTGGAGTTTGCCTGGAGAAAGAGAAGCCCATAGAAGTTCTGATCGGGGCTGACGTCTATGGGAAGTTATTAAGCGGACGGAGGGAAATCTTACAATGTGCGCTAGTGGCCATCGAAACGTACCTCGGTTGGATCGTGACTGGGAAGATGCGGAGTCGACAGACAGTCAGTTCCATGAGAACTCTCACTATGTTTGTTAAGAGTGAACCCGTGAATAATCTTTGGGAATTAGACGTTCTCGGGATCCAGGACACTCAATGCAAGAAAAGCAAGGAAGAGAGGGTGAGATCAGTGCCAGCGTACTTTCTTAACACTGTGCGAGTGAACGAGAAGGGCCGGTATGAAGTGACACTTCCCTGGATAGGACATCATCCAGTACCATGGAATTTCAACCTCGCGAAGAGAAGGCTAGAAAATACAATCCGCAAGCTAACAGGAAGCATGTTGCGGGCTGAATATGAAGTAGTTTTGGAGGATTGGTTGCGAACAGGCATAATAGAGGAAGTGCCGATGTCGCAGCGAGACGAAGGACATTATGTGCCTCATCGACTTGTTGTGAAATAGAACAGTACTACTAAACTGAGACATGTTTTCGATGCATCAGCCCCGGAGCAGGGTCGCCCGTCACTGAACCAGTGCTTAGAGAAGGGTACTAATTTGATAGAGATTATCCCGGCAATACTCTTGAGGTTCCGACTTCATCAAGTGGGAGTCATAGCAAATATAAAAAAGATCATTTTTGCAGGTGAGCCTGGGTAAAGAGGACAGAGATGTTTTGAGATTCTTGTGGGTCAATGCTGAGGGCGACTTAAGGATTTTTCGACATGCTCGCGTGGCGTTTGGGGTGACTAGTAGCCCCTTTCTACTAGGTGCGGTGATAGATTTCCACCTGAAGAGGTGCCTTGCAGAATCTGAGCAGAATGAATGGTATGAGAGAGATTTAATTGAGAAGTTGAAAAAGAGCTTTTACGTTAACAATTGTCACAAGCTTACCAGATTACAATGCAATGCGTTTGTTTATGGAAAAAGCGACAGAGTTGTTTGCGGGTGCTACATTCAAATTGAGGGGTTGAGAGTATACAGATCCCGGCTTAAAAGGTCCATCTTGCACTGCTCTCTTAGGAATGTCTTGTGACAAGAAAGAGGACACTTTTGCCGTGGACAACGTGAGTGTGGAGAAAGATGGTGTGATTACACGAAGAACCGTTTTATCTGTGACGCAGCGAGTGTTCGACCCTATCGGGTTTACTTGCCCTGTTTCATTGTGCCCCAAACTATTGTTACAACAGTGTTGGGCCCTGATGTGCGAATGAGATCAAGAAGTTCCGCATGATGTGAGGAAGTGTTTTCTACGTTGGCTGCAAGACCTCCCCCTGCTGTAAGAATTTAAGATACCTAGGTGTTTGGAGGGTATGTCAAAATGTGTGGTAAGCTGCTCTTTGGACACGTCTTGTGACGCTAGTAAGACGGCTTATGCAGCAGCAGTTTCCACCCGTTTCGAGTACAGCACCTGTGTACAAGTGCAGCTGGTTCAGGCTAAATCCAGGGTGGCTCCAGTTAAAGCGGTAACAATTCCAAGGCTAGAACTGTTGGCTGCGACCATAGGGGCCAGATTAGCAACATCCATACTAAAGGAGCTCGAGCAGAGGGATATTGCGCTATCCTTCTGGAGTGACTCGTCGACTGTGATCGCCTGGATCAAGAGAGACGAACACTGGGGTGTTTGCATATGGAACCGAGTGCAGGAGATACGAGAGCTGACTTCGAAAGAGTCTTGGCGGCATGTGCCAGGGGTCATGAATCCGGCGGATCTTTCTAGCAGAGGATGTACAGTCCAACAACTGCTGCAGACCAGATGGTGGGAGGGACCCGCCTGGCTAAAACTGCCTGCCGAAGACTGGCCTTCGGGAGAGCCACAACCGGATGAGGAGATTTTAGAACAGGAAAGGAGAAAGTGCATTGTTTCCTCCCTTCTGTGTAAGGAGGGACAGACTGTCTGGTACTATGCCTTTTCCCGCATTTATGACAAGATTGTGAGGGTCCTCGCTTGGGTCCTACGATTTGTCAACCGCTGTCGCAAGGTCAGAGCGAATCAAGGCTCGGGGAAGGTTGTACAGTGGGAGGAGATCATGCTTGCTGAAAAGTGTGTAATAAGATACGTGCAGAAGGATTCTTTTGCTTGGCACCAAGACTAGAGAATTTCTCGTTTGTGTCCCTATATGGACAGTTAGTGAATTATTCGCATTAGGACCAAAATTATAGAGAGAAGGGACTTGGGAGACTTTGGAATACCAGCGATTTTACCTTCCAGCCATCCTGTGGTGGAGATGCTTGTGTTGCGGGCACATGAGAAAGCGTGTCATGTCGGAGTGCAGGGACTCTTAAGCCTTTTAACAGAGAGATTCTGGATACTCAGAGGCAGGAAAACCATTGAGGTATTCTCACCAAATGCGTTGTGTGCAGGAGACATGGTGCTAGACATATCTCTACGATACCACCGGCATTACCTGAACCGCGCGTAAGTGATGCTGCAGTGTTTGAAACAATGGGCATTGACATGGCAGGCTCCCTTTTCCTGAAAGACTGCCACAAGGTGTGGGTGTGTTTATACACCTGTGCAGTATATAGAGCGGTGCACCTGGAGTTAACCTCATCGCTGTCCACTGAGTCTTTTCTTCAAACATTTAGGAGATTCGTGGCCCGCAGGGGACGACCAGCTATCATATACAGTGACAATGGAACCAACTTTATGGGTACGGATCGGGCTTTCCGTCAGTTTTCCTGGTAGAAGATCATTAAAACCAGTGCGATTGAAAGAATCGATTGAAGGTTCAATCCACCGACAGCTGCTTGGTGGAGAGGTTGGTAGGAGCGTTTAATCAGGCTCCTTAAACAATGGCTTAAGAAAACTCCGGGGAAAGCTTCTCTGACATATGAAGAACTAGAAACACTCTTATGTGATTTCGAATCTGCTATTAACTCTAGACCCCTGACGTACGTAACGGAAAATGTTGCAGATATTGCCCCACTTACGCCCAATATGTTCTTGATGGATCTCAGAGAATTGAGACTTCCACACTGCGATGTAGTGGACGCAGCCAGACTCTCACGACGGGCCAATTATAGGCAAGAGATCAAATAAAGACTGCGGGACCGATTCAGGAAGGAGTACTAAGGCCAGTTGAGGTTGACTGCTACGAGGACAAGCCTGAGTTACTACCTCGAGAGGTTGTACTGCTTGGAGGGGATAATATCAAGAGGGAGATTGGTAAATAGCTGTGGTGAAGGAGATCATCCACGCCAGAGATGGGAAGGTACGGCTCGTGAAATTAAGGACGGCGCCCGGCACATTACTCAGATCTGTACAAAGGATTTATCCTCTGGAGATCTACGATGAAGGGGTACCTGTACTGACACCGGCTTCAGAGGAGGCGGACTACGAAAGGGAAGTGACGACCTCTCCTGGAGAAAAGGAGAACGGGGGCCAAGCGTAGTAGAAGTGTTCACTAGAGGTGGGAGAAAAGTGAGGCCTCCTCTTCGAATTCTTATTTAGTGGGGTAAGGTAGGACAGCCATTCCTTGACGAGTTTGAGTCGGGTATTTCCAGTTCGACTCAAAGGTGGGAGTACGTTAGGAAACGAGGGTTGGATGTCCTGTGAAGTCAAGTTGGCGACACTGTGCTTGAAGAACAAAGGAGGCAGTGGCGAAGAAATGGATACTGTTTACCATTAGGATAGAACAAAGAGTGTGGTGTTAGACACGCGTTAGACTAGGACAAAGTGAACAAAAGCCGGTTAGGCTATCAAACGTAACACCTTCTAAAAATAATTTTATAACGATACTCAATTTTATCCATTTTAAGGGATAAAGACAACACTCCTACTTCAGACAGCTGTATAAAACAGCCGTGTGGCGTGTTGTGTTTTTGTGTGTGTGTGTGTGTGTTTGTGTGTGTGAGGTGTGTGGTGTGAGGTGTGTGAAGCGTATGAGCGTGTGTGATGTGTGGTGTGTTTGAGGTGTGTGGTGTGAGGTGTGTGTGTGTGTTGTGTGTGTATGTGATGTGTGGTGTATGTAGGGTGTGTGTAGTGTGTGGTGTGTATGGTGTGTGTGGTGTGTGTCTGAAGTGTGTTGTGTGTGTAATGTGAGGTGTTTGTGTAGTGTGTGGCGTGTGTGTTCAGTGTGTGGTGCGTGTGTGTGTAATACTTGTGTAGTGAGTATATGTGGTGTGTGTTTTGGCGTGTGTCTACGTATGTGTGTGTTGTGTGGTGTGCTGTGCGTGAACTTCGCTTGTGACTGCGTGTAAATTAATCTTCAAATTGGCGTCTTTTTTGCTAACATGACATCGTACCCCTATCTGATGTATTGTATTGTATTATATTGTATTTTTATTAAGTCCAAATATCATACATATGACAGTAAACTCGTCAGTCTGTAATATATTTTAAACATGTGAATTACTACATAAAACCTCGTAAATAGTATGCAACCAATCAAATCCACATAAAACTGAATACTTAGAGTTTGTACAATTAAAAGTCTAATAAATTTCACAGGTAAAACACTAAGAAGTTACAAATTCTTCCACTGAGTAAAAAGACTGAGGAAGAAGGAATAGTTTTAACTCTTTCTTAAACGCTTTATAATCGTCTTATTTATTTTAAAAATTTTGGCAGATTGTTATATACTTCAGTGCCCATATTTATTACACTCTTTTTGTATATTTCAGATTTTTTGCAGTTTAACATGGATATGCAACCTTCTTCTTGTATTATATTGACGAAGCTCAGAATTTTGCTCTAAAAACTGACAGTATTTTCTTATAAAACAAGTTACTATATATATATATAAGGAAGCCAAAGTTAAAATATTTAATTCTTTAAACAACTGCCTGTAAGACGTTCTTGAACTTACTCCATCCATTGACCTAATCACTTTTTGAATTCTAAATAATCTTATACTTAATTCACCCCCCCCCCCAAATAGTATCACAAATCGTAGGAAGGACTAAAATTTAATAAAATAAACATTTCGAATCAAATAGGGGTTTAAAATCCCTTTTCAGGACTTTATCATAAATGATACCTTGTTCAATTTTTTTCTAAACACTGTACATGGGAGTTCCATTTCAAAGCCTCCGTAATGTGTGTATCAAGAAATTTCCTTTCAGCTGTATATTCCAGGTATCACTATTTAACAAAACACCTGCTGCCGACATGCAAAGTGACCAAAATACTTCAGGGCAGAGCGTACTGAACCGCAGACAATTAGTAACCTGCTTTAGTAGGCATTAAATGTGAAATGCAGTGTCCAGGATCGAACAAAAAAGCACTACTCTGACCGATATTGCAGCCTCAGCTGCACAGTTGGCTTGAAAAAGCACCGCTGAGTTAATTTCCGTAAGTCTGTCCTTAACACTAAAAGTACAACTGCACTCACACATGAAGCATTGTGTGTGGTGACAAACAGTAACACGTGACGATACAAGGAGGGACGAAACGTCTTTTAATAAAGTAAATATTTCAGCTGAAATACAAACTTTATAAGCTTTAATTAACTGAAAACAGAAAACAGGCATCAAAATTTTACACGTTTGATGTACAAGAAATTTAGCGATTGTTAACCCTTTAAACGCTGAATTAAATCCCATCTGCTATTTGCTGGCATTATTAGGAGCTCACCATTTTCTCCACGTTACCAAGATAAGGGTTAATTTCCTTCTAACTCAGCAACAACACAGCAGTTCGCTACACTTATAAGCTCACTGTTTGACGCGAAATTTTGTTACCCTTATCGGAATGCCTCATTAATCACTCCGCTTCTATATAGCGCATTACGCGTAGGTAAATGCCCTGACTTGTTTTACCAGCGTTACATACTTGTTACATTGAAGGAGAAATTATTGGAAGCATAGTGGATGCTACATACAGTTTGATAAAGTTTGTGACTGCAATGTTCGTGAGCCTGTGCTGCTTCCTAATAATTCAAGGTAAGTCGTGCTGGTAACATTTTAAATTACTAAATTATTCTTTGATCCGAGACGAGCAACTTTCGAATTAATTTCGCGTATATTAATTCTAAATTCACGCCTACTGTTTTATAATAAGAAGCGAGACAGATAATTTAATATTTGATAAGATAATACATGTAACAAATTATATTGACTTTAATTTCTTTGCAATATTATTACCTATATATAGAATACATTTATTAATCACTTTACTTTATATTTGATTCTAAATTTGTTTGCGTATACAAGTTGCAATAACTGAAAGTAGCGAAGTTGATTTATTCTTTAGTGTTCAGATTTGGACTGGTGGCAGCATTTACTATTAGATCACTATACAACAGTGATAACAACATAGCGTCCATTGAGTTAGAAATATCAAGAGACTTATTCCTATCCCGTGGGCAATACACTTACAATTTGTTATAATTTACGGGGATATCTCAGCCACTATAGTGACTATGTTACGGGAAGGACGACCTGGCTTTCGAAGTCCGACATTTGGTCACCGAATTTCCTCTTTTCCGAGCAGCCCAGACCCTCCCTTCACTGGGTAACGGAGGCTCTTTGCCGAAGGTAAGGCGGCCGGGTCTTGGAGCTGAACACACTCCTCCATCTAGTGCTTACCTTAAAGACGAGTACAGCTACGTGCCTACTGCACTCTATGACGTCAAACTGTGGACAGGGACAGCTCTAACTTAATGCCTTCTTACATCCGAATGTTCTAGTTTAAGTTACGTAAACAGGCGCTACAAGCGTTTTACTCCCCATAGTGACCAGACAGAAGGTCAAACATGTAGGGGGTGTGCAGATAATGGCACTGTCTTTTGGCCTTTTTTTCAGTATTAGCCTGACACTGTCGACACTGAAATATCGGCGTGACAGTGCTGCTGACTGCTGCTACCTGTTGAACACAGTTGTTGCTGCTGTGACCTCTGACCTCTGATCCCGACAAATCAAGTTATTTCTGAACAATCGCCCTTGTAATATTCAAAATAAATGTCACTTCACCCCACACAGCATCACATTGCCAAGTTTCACAACTTCCCTCTCGATTTTATTTCATAAATATCTCAGCATCCTACCGACAAAAAGAGTATACAATTTGTGGTCTCCCACAGCACGGAAGCATTAGCGCAAAGCAAGCTCGGGCCGGCCAGGAATTTAGAGCACTTGGGGACACTTTAATTAAATAAAGGATGTGGAAAGACAGACTCAAAATTCCCTGAGGACGAGGCTTCATGTGCGGTAGCTGGCAAAATACAAAGTGGAGAGTTTCACTTGGTGACCCTCGAGCCCATTAATAAGTACTCACTCTTAAGTGCCCAGAGCGCTAAGTTACTCAGTTCTTGGAGATACAACTGACTGTCCTTGATACACTGCTCATTGGTCACGCGTTGCGAAGAGGACGGGACAAACGGAGGCAGAGCGGACATCATCCGATGGGTCAGGTTCAGCTCTGGACTCAACACAGAGGCATCTGCTGTAACAAAGCAAATCATGCGATGGGTTTCAGTTTTTTCTTTACAGACTGTCAAGCAATAAAATATAATATGCAAGCATTACTAACTCTTATTAACCAATAAAGTAAGTGAAAGTACTTTTCTATCCAACGCTCGCCGATTGGAGGCCATGCATGCAATAAAACTGCTGTACTGCGTGACGCGGCAGAAGGGAAAAGCTGAAGCACAACTGGTGCACATAATGTTACCGTGCAGTGAGGGAGCAATATTGTAGAAATTCCGAGAACAAGCGACTAGTGTAGCTAATAATGGCGGTGTACCAATCATCACAAATGTAGCTAATAATTGCAGTGTGCCAGTCAGCACAACTGTAGCTAATAATGGCGGTGTGCCAATCAGCACAAGTGTAGCTAATAATGGAGGTGTGCCAGTCAGCAGAAGCCGTAAGGCCCACAGTACTCACCTACATTTATCCCATCCTTCCGCCTTTCAACCATTCCTTCCATAGCTGCTTCTACACCCTCTACTTCCCTTCTGTCTGCAGTCCATTTAACAGGTGGGACTTGTCCATCTACAACATGGTCGGATATGCTTCTAGCCACTTCCCATTGAAAATCATTCTCAACGCTCTCACCAATACGCGATCCATCACGATCGGTTTCCAAAGAGCTAAATTTGGAGTCATTTATACTTCTGTCCATACGTGACGATATATCATCAGCTTCTTGTGCTTTTTGTGTGTCTCTGTTGTTA
>Ga0268261_10002275_pt1 | contig 13715 bp, 7 predicted proteins | sample TergutNc150P1_FD_190353 | JGI IMG/M metagenome (GOLD analysis project Ga0268261, IMG submission 190353) | Nasutitermes corniger P1 segment gut microbial community from laboratory colony in Florida, USA - Nc150 P1 (SPAdes) (version 2) | ecosystem: Host-associated > Arthropoda: Insects > Digestive... | reverse complement strand
AGCTGATCACTCGTCCAGAGGAGTCCTACCGACTGTGCTGCGTCGTTGTGTGTGATCTAGAAACATCAAGAATGGGTGCTCCATATATATATAACATTAGTCACCTAAGGGTTAATAACTATAATCCTTCAGTTTTTAATTTTCAGAGAGTAGCTGGTAAGATAAAACGCTTAAAATAAAGATAACTCTTCATGAACAAAGTGGTGTCTTTTAGAAAGGAGATCGGAAACAGCAACCACAATATGTGCTGGTTCACTCTGGATATACGACAGAAACATGTAAATATGAAATTAGAATTTGTAGGTCTGTGCATCTTCACACATTCAAATGAATCAACCAACTAGATGCCGCAATTAATTACAGGTTTATTGCTTGTCGTTTAAATACAGTTCAGCATGTTTTGGGCATTCTTATGCCTCCTGATGATAAGCATAAGGATGCCCGAAACATGTTGAGCTGTATTTAAACGACAAGCAGTAAACCTGTAATTAATTGCTGCATCTAGTTGGTTGATTCATTTGAATATGTAAATATGAGTTTCTTTCTAAGATTGAACTGCAGCGTATTATTGTGTCTCTCGCCAAAGTGTGAATTATTTTGTATATTCTCTCTTCTCTTTTAGTATTTTGAATTAGTCAAAGTGTTTAGCATTTTTGAAGCTTGTCTATACTAATGGATTCACTTCTTTCTGTATGGAGTGTACTTCCTTCCTAACACATGTTTGCATTCAATAGTTTTGTTTAATTTGCGAGTTATTTAAATACAGTGCAAGTGAGACAAACTCACCGACATACGATCTTATAAGCTGATTTTAATTTTATTTGGCACGGCACGTCTTGTGTAGTTCTAAAATGACAGTCAAAACTGCAGGTTCCTGTCTTTTATTTTCTGGTGGGTTATGTTTGTCAGGCGCAGGAGAGCACACGCGCCCACACAGGCTTCTTCTTTTAAAATAAAGGCCAACAACCTTTAGGCCACTGTAGAAAATATGGAAAAAGTAAGTCAAAATAACAAAAGATTCCTCGTATTACAGGCAAAATACTAGTATTCACCCTATACTAATGTCGATATCTCGCAAAATATTCAAACCACAAGAGTAGCAGAAATTATAATAATCATTGAATAAGAATAAGGGATTTTAAATTATGTTTTATCAAGTAAGTAACATACTTTAAAACGTTTTAAATATGAAAAACAAATATACAGCAGGGAATCCCTTGCTGTAATAATTTTACTGACATTTTAAGTTGACAAATTGTGTACTCATGTGAACTGCTTGCTTGGATATGGAACAAGGCGGAAACATGTAACAAGTGCAAACGTCAACAACGAACCGCATTTGTCAAGCAGTGGCGACTATCATTTTAACCCAGTGAATTATACACAGCGTCTCTAAAATGTTCGGATGAACATATCCTGTATAAACATTGTTCCGGAAACGATTCCCGAAACGTCTAGGCAAACATACCATGCTAGCAGAAAACCATCAGTACAAAAACGCTCACGTACTGCACGCTGATGCACGTTAACCACGTTCGGGTGGTGAGTCCTCTCATTCGCTTTTAATACATTCACGGCAGTGCGATAGCGTGCAGCAGTGCTGCAGAGTGTAGTGTGGATTGTGTGCTGTGGATATGGCAATGGCTTCAAAGGCGGAGTTCAGGAATGCACCATGCATTTGTGAGTTCGCGGTAGAAAATAGCGCTGCAGGTAGCCGTTTGTACCAACTAGAAATACCAGAACGACTGTATCCAGATAGGAAATTTTTGAACCGACCCACTGTAGTCGTAACGAAAGCGGAACGTTTACGCGTGCTGCGGACCGGTGGAAACATTGAAGAACGAGGACACAAGACATAGGGGAAGAAGTTCTGGACGTGGTCGAACAAAATCCCGGAATGAACACAAGGACGGTAGCGTAATGGAACACTGTTTCTCGAAAGACCGGCTGGAGAGTTGCGCACGCAACAGTTATAGTCATACCATCTAAAGGTTGTGAGGCCTTTCGACCAACGGATTGTCCTGCACGATGCACGTCCTGCCGTTGTTTGTTGCAGCAGTGTGGTAACACCGATTTCATTAATTTAGTGCTGCTTCACTGATGGAATCGTGAATTTCCACAATCTAGCGTATGTGGGCAGAATTGATCCTACACGCCATCAGCCACAGTTCTTCATCTTTATTTGGGCCTGTGTTGTTGGTAACTGTTTATTGGGACCTTATGTAGCCTTCCACTTCCACCCTGCCTTGCTTGGAAAACGACCTGCCTTTGTAGTTGAAAATTTTCCTGTCAATGATCAGACAAACCATGTACCATACATGTGATATAAGTCCCCATCATTTCAGTTTCGCTACTCACAAGTTACAGAATCATACTTATCCCGCTTGTCATGGTTAGAGGTGGACCAACTGCATGGCCTCTGTACCCCTTAACCTAAATCCATAGTGTTTTTATTTGTGGGGACAATTAAAAACTGTGGTGTATCTGTACTCTCTGTTGAAAAATTATTCTTCCAGTAGATTTTCAATAAATCACCAACCAATAGTGGCAGTTCAATGTGACAGTTGCATATAAATTTCATATCATACACCAATAGATTTCTGCAAATCTAAAAATTCAATTTTTAGCCCATATGTAGAACACAACTCACAGCAATTTTGTTGGCACAAAGAAAATATCATAACATTTATACTCAATATATATATTTATGAAAACATAATTCTGCATAACTATTGTGAAAAACGTGCTAATTATACATATGTGTTGTAGTTACTACACATCACATACCAGTGCAGCAGCAACATACATGACAACCAAAAAAACAACAAAGAAAATATTAATACAATCAAAACAGTGAGTACATACTCTTTGAAAATGCAGAAGATTCTTGACAATGAAAGCTATTAAGATATATTGGTTAACACACCATTCAGTGTTAGAAGGAGAAAGAATATAAGGTACAAGACACTACTGAATGTAAGTTGATAATTGTCACCTCTGAGTCATGAGGTCTGATTTTAATAGTTTTACTATACTCTATATGTATTTAGCACTACATTATCTGCATATGTTGATCATACAAAATGTGAGTCCTGTAACATTTGCATTATAAGCCCTTCTCTTGTTCCACTCATGAAATGAAATGAAATATATGCCTCTTGTGATATAATGTTGCTTGAATTTGACCTTGATGCACTGTGTTGAGCAAGGACAGCATGGTTGGCCTAGTGACTCTGCTACGGGCCGTACAATCAGGTGTTTGATCCTCAGTATGGAGAAAAAATTTTAATCTTCTTGAAAACATCCATGCATGTTCTGAGGTCTACCCAGCCTCCTAGATAAGGGGTGCTGGGGGCTGTTTTAAGTGACCTGGGGTGCAAAGGTTACACCCATATATCTGTCTGTTGCCAGGGTTAAGAATGATTACAGCTCTAAGTCTGCTCACACTTTATGCGTTCATGGCATGGACAGAGTTTTATCTGTTGTCACTGTTATCATTCCCATGTTTATTCCCTGTGTTAAGTTCAAATATTCTCAGTAATTTGATTTCAGGTGTTCTCTATTTCTGCACTTTCCTCAGACTGATATACTGAGCATTTCACTGTTGCAATATGTTTGTTTATTTATTTATTTTTGTGAGAGAGAGGCATGAAAGAAAAAAAATTCTGACATGAATGGCGTGAGTGGCATTTGGGTTTATATTTGATTATACTTGTATACTTTTATTCCAATAAATTATCATTGCTAATTAATTTTTTTTAAAATATGTATTGGGAAACATAAGTAATCATTTCTGGAAAATAAGGATCTTGCAAATATAATTTATTTCCTGCAGCTATGTACTATAATGTGGAAATTGGACACTGGTTAAGTGGATGCTACCAGAAACAAAAGCGGCATGGTTATTTACAAATACCTGGAAGTGCTATCTCTGCAGAAACAAACCATCTGATTGCACAAAATGTGCATGGGAGCAAGCTCGTAACACAAGGTAAGCATAGCACTAATTTAAAAGTAATGCCTTACCATAACAATGAAATAGTGACAGGATCAGTAGATGTTATGTTTTCAACAGGGAATGCCTGTAATTTTTGTGAAGAGTCTCCTTATACTGGTTTGTTCCATATTACCAATGCTGGAGCAGTGCCTTTACAAGGTTTTATGAACCTGTGGTCTTATACATGAATGTTTATAAAGTATAGTATGTTTGTGACTGGTAGTTATTGCTCACAAAACATGTTCACAAAGGTAATTCACACTGATAACTTCTTGACGTGCACTTCAAAGGTGTCACTGTCAGTGGCAAATAGTGATCTGGAGGCCAGATCTAGAGGAGGGGAATATGATGCCTTCAAGTTACCCTTCTGTTTGACCTTACCTCTGGATCAAGATTTTGTACTGGTCATTGTTGTTTGTTTTTCTGCATGTGTTTTCACTGAATTTGTTACAATTTTGAAAATATGGACAGCCATAATCTCATGAAACTGTTCACACAGTGTGAGAAAACACTTCTCAAGTTTATCTGCAGGGGTTTTAAATGAGCTCCATTGGTTACCCTGCAGATGACTCAGTGATAATCTGATTCTTCCTTTATTCATTGCAGCATATCTTGGTCTGCCTTGTGTATTATCGCTGTTGCTACTGCCTGTAGAGGGCCATAGGTCTCACACCTCAACACGTCCTTCATGAAACCCAGAGAACTAAATCTCATTGTGCCAGGTCTTGAGAATGATGGACACAAAATAGGTCCTTATTTACTCGCATGCTTACTTACTTACTTCCTTATTTATCTACTTACTTACTTACTTACTCCATGGGGCAGAGTACTTCTTGAGAAGCTAACCATTCCTCAGCTAGTCAAGAAATTCCCTGCATTTTATGGAACCCGAAGGTTCATTACCACATTCACAAGTGCCTGTCACCTGTCCTTATCCTGAGCCAGCTTGATCCAGTCCATTCCCCCATATCCCACTTCCTGAAGATCCAGCTTTATATTACCCTCCCATCTATGCCTGGGTCTTACAAGTGGTCTCTTTCCCTCAGGTTTCCCCACCAAAACCCTGTATACGCTGTCCTCTCCTCCATACAGGTTGCTTGCCTCGCCCATCTCATTCTTCCCAATTTTATCACCCACACAATATTGGGCAAATAGTACAGATTACTAAGCTCCTCATTATGTAGTTTTCTCCACTCCCTTGTTACTTTGTCCCTCTTAGGCCCAAATATTCTCCTCAACACCGTATTCTCAAACATCCTCATCCTATGTTCCTCCATCAGTGTGAGTGATCACGTTTCACACCATACAAAACAACAGACAATATTATAGTTCTATGTATCATAATCTTTAAATTTTTGGATAGCAAACTGGATGGCGTCAGATTCTGCACCGAATGATAGCAAGCATTCCCTGACTTCAATCTGCTCTTAATTTCTTCCTGAATAGAATTTTGATTTGTTAAAGTTGTTCCCAAATATTTGAACTCTTCCGTCCTTTCAAAGGATTCCAATCCATTAGCCAAGAAATATTACACTGAGATGTGCATGGATCTTTGTATGGAAATGTGGTAGTGCAGTTCCTTAAAAACTGTTTTCCCATTGTTGTGGTCCTGATGCTCTGGCATCAGATTATATTCCAGCATATTGAACATCAACAGATAAATGTTCATTGCTTCCTCCTGTGCCTATGTGTTCTGATCTTGCAGCATGCTGTATTTGTATAATACTGTATTGAAGTTGTTGTATAGGTTATGATTTTCTTAACTTTATCATCCCAGTGTGTTAGTTGTAATAATTAAGGAACTGAACACCATCACACACAACTGCTGTATATTAATGTACTTTATTATGGGCCATGTTTCGATCTAATTTGGTCATCTTCAGACCAATAATATAAAATGCATAAAATGTACTATACACAGTCATAGTAAAAGATATTAACAGTTGAGTCAGCATTTGAAATTAAACCAATAGAATTTGCTGTGTATGTTACTGGACTGAAGATGACCAAATATGGGCAAACATGTCACCATAATAAAGTGTTTAATTCCTTCAGTATAGGTTACAGGTTGTTCAGTTAGGACACACAAAGCATGATTTAATATTGCAAAGACTTATATTCCCACAAGCACTGTATTCTAGTGTCACATATTGCTGATTATTTGTACAAACTTCAATTCATAAAGAAGGAGGTGTGGACAGATTACATTGCAGAATTTTCTATAAATGGAAAGACATACAGAAGAACTTATCTACCAAAAATAAATCAATCCTCATAATAGTCAACAAAGTACTATACCCAAGCTATCTTTTTGTAGCAGATACATCTGTCTTCAACACAGCCATCAATTTCACTGTTTCTAAAAGACAGTGCTGCAGAATCTGTTGGTTCCAGACTTCATTATGTAGAGGGTCTAACTTCATATATTAACCCTTTAAATGCCAAGTTAAATCCCATCTGCCATCTGCTGGCAATGTTAGGAGCTCACCCTATTCTCCACGTTTGCAGGATGAGGGTTAAATTAGAGGCGTGTAGAGTATTGAAAATTTACTAAGATAAACCTCAGCAAAAGTATGCTGAAGGGTATGCACTCCCTTTAGAAAAAGACTGTCCCTGAAGATCAATGAATTTGCATGTTCTAAACATTCTATTGTTCTTGTGGACACACTGCTTTATACCCTGAACATGGAAAGGAATATTCAGAAACTGGAAGCTGAATGTAATTTCATTTAGCCACCATTTTATTTTTACACTGCACATGAACTTTACCTTTGAATGAGATGCACAAATGTAGAGATTTATCACTACACATAATTTCAGTACGTTAGATTGTCACTTCCACATCGTAGTGGTGTGTTTCTCATGTTGTTATTACAGATCATAAGAAATATATGAGCCTCAGGTGTCCTCAATTTGTCTATGAAGCCCATTTTACTCAGTTGTTGCACAGGTAACAAGCCAAAATCTCTTGTATTTGCTTATGATTTTCCTGACTTACAAGAATCAGTGGCAGGTGCCACAACATTTGAGGTTAGTGTGATGCACCTTTAACTTTGCTTGGTGTGAGACCACCAGTGGCTGTCATGGTACCTCCTGAATGACCACACATGAGTCACTGGTTTACTTTATGGTAGCCAACTTGTATGGCAGTCTTCATACCAACTGTTCACTTCAGCAACCCCCTCCTATGCTGGTAGTACTGTAGGGAACTCTTCACCATGTCACACAACCACAGCCATTGTGTCTGTGCTGGAACTGGCACTAATCATGCATCCACCACTTGCAGTGCTGCTTTGTAATTAATGCTGACCCTTCCACCCACAGTATCCTAGTGTGGTCTGTTCACCACCAGCTGCTGAACAGTATCTTATATGTTGGACCTTGTCTCAGCCTCCTGAAAGTTTGAGTTTGAAATGAACTCAGAGGGCATCTAGGGGTTGTAAGTACTATAACTGTATCAGTCAGCATGGGTCTCATGTTAACATATCACTATGTCACAATTTCAAGTTGCATGAGATCCACCTGAACCACAAATAGGTACTAACTTGGCCAATTGTCATCTGGTTCCCTCATTACAGTGTGAGTTCTAATGGGTGATTCAGAGTGCATCTCACTCCAAATGACAAAGCACACATGGTCCTATATATACATTATATACAATTTATCACAGTGGTTAAAGTCAATTAGAGCTTGAGCTATTGCCTTCATCACTGCTACCCATCAGGCTGTTTGCGTTGAGTTTACTACAAATCGCACACCTACAAACCAGACACAATATTCAGACACTGGCCTTGCCAGGCTTACTTTTGACACTAATAAACAGTGAAATGATAGTGATAATGACACCCTTGATACATTCAAAATTACTGAAAGAGATTTAGCACATCCCTTTAATACTGCTTGTGTTGTCCATCTTGGTCTCAAAATAGAGGTCTGTATATAAACATATTACAGCTTATTAAAATTTTTCAATACTCATTGTACTGTAACCTTTTGTTTTGTCATTGTGTTCTATGTATATGCATGCATGTTACCAGAAAACCTGCAAATTGTCTTAAAATATAACCCAGCAACTTGCTGAATTGCAACCGGGTTTCTGAGTTGTATCACTAATAACAATGATAGCATAATTGTGTAATGCCAATTTCATGCAAATCAGTCATTCACTAAGTTAAATGGAGGACTAGGTAGCAAGAGAATCTCACAAGACCACTTTCTTTCCTTAAGACATAAAGCAGACAAATAATTAAAAAGAAGATATAAATTTAATGTAAATGGCATTTTATTTTATTTAACACCAGTGACCCAAGAAAGTAATTCAGTTTTTAGCTCTAACAGACATTTTTCAAGAACATCATTCAGTGCCAGTCATGTGTGTGATGCCATAACCCACATACTGGAACTTTCATGTTTTACATTAGAAGTTTCCACGGGCATTTATATTGTCTTCTTACATCACAGTCAGTTTTTTCTGTGTCGAAGCACCATAGTTGTATTCACTCTCTGAGAAGGCCTGCATATAAGTTGCAGTTGAATATTCTCTTCCCTTTTGGGCTGTTTTAATACAAAGAAGATGGGATTGGCAGTCTGTAGCATTCAATATGTTGTAAATTTGTCACTTTGCAGAGAATGGATATGCAAAATGTGATGAAGATTTAAGAAGCACAGAGAGTACTGCCATTATCATTGACAAGAAAGTGCCAGGTGAGGACTTATAAAATTGTAATACATGAATAAAGGGAATGAACAAAATTAAGAGTGAGTCTGCAGTGCGGTGGAGCTCTGCAGGGACGTCATCGCTTAGAGACTGGGTCATAGATTTATGGGCAATGTTAAAGTGAATGTTAAAGTAATAGGTTTAGAATGTGTGGCTCAGGATGAACACCAATGATGAGCAGTCGTGATGTTAATGAACGTATCAGTTTCATAGAAGGTAGGGATGTGTGGGCTAGTTGACCAGCTGTCTGTTTCTAAAGATGAACACTTTTCTGTGAAGTACATAGTTAATGAGGAAGTACTGAGGCATGAAAATGTACAAGAATATTATAACATTCCCAACATAAGCTTTTCATAAAAGGAAGCATTGTATGTGTTTGATATTAAAAGACAGACCTATCAATTCAAAAACTCTTCAACAAAATGGCAGTAATGTATGAAGTTCCTATGCCTCACAAAATCCCATAAAATTTTATAACTACCATCATATTCATCGTTACTGTTGCTATTTTCCAAACTTTTGAAGGTCATATTGGCACACGTTTTGTACCATAAGATGAAAGTGAATTTTCTTCTGGTATGATATTTTCCGGGAAAAAGGTGCATGGTCCAAAAAATAAGGTACACCAGAATGGTATACAGTATTAAGTATGTGGTCTCTACTTAATTTTGTTATACCAGTGTTGATATTTAACATAATATGTTTTTAAAAAAGTAATTGTACACTAACCATCAAATATTTTAAAATATATTGTCAGAATTCTAAAGCAGATTACAAAGTGCAGACAGAAGATGTACACTGAACAACACAGTTTTTAGAGGATGTTGAGAAAAACAGAAGGAAGAAATTGAAACTTCTGTAGCATATGTGGTATTACAACTCTTACTGCAAGTTTAAACAATAGATCATGAATAGGTAGGTAGATTCTGACAAGTGAGATACTTGTCACAGGCTGCAAGAACATGACTCAAATTGCTCAAAATTAATAAATAATTAATTAAATATCTGCTTTTATGTGTATATGTAGTATGACTCAAATTAGTAAGCTAACACCAGCATGCTAATATCACCATTTGTTTAAAAGTTATTACTTAAGGCATAGACTTACACAAGATAGGCCATGTACATATAATATTGAGGTGTTTTTGCATAACCATTGTTGCCATGGAAGAGCCATAAGTATTACATATACTGAGCACGTGTCTGTAGCTTTAGTTATCCAGCATGCAGTGCGCATGTGTTGTATTATATTGTTCTCTGTGGCCTATCTGGCTGTACCATATTTTTCCACATTATCTTGTAAACAGCATGATTTTTGGAAAAAAGAGTTACTGAACATAAAACATGGGTTTTGATTTTCTCTAAAATCTTTGAAACATTTTTCAATCTAAGAAGAATTAAGTAAAAGATTATCATAAATGTAAATATGTCTTCATGTAAAGTATCCATTATTCTTGTCAGATTCTAACGAAGCTTGAATTTTCTCGGCAGATTTTTGAAAAGTACTCGAATATCAAATTTCACAAAAATTTGTCCAGTGAGAGCCGACTTCTTCCATGCAGACGGGTGAATGGTCATAACAAAGCTACAAGTCCCTTGTCACAATTTTGGGAATATGCCTAAAAATATTGTTGAAAGGAATTTTAATGAAGAGATTAGAACTAATATCGACAGAAAAATTACTGTGTGAAACTTCGTACTAAAATTCAGTTTAGGTTCACTGGTGTTTTAAATAATTGTGTTCCCTTCCAACATGAACATGACAACTCTTTACTGGAAAGAATTATAGTCTTTCCTCTTTCACACATTCCACCATATGTGAAAAGCTGTCACACCAGACATTTATGATTATTCTCACTGTTTCAGAGAATAAAGCTGGGTTATGCGATTGGCCATCAAATGGCAGTTGTTGCAATAAATTGTGGTGGGTGCTTATTAGACCAATTGCCATATTACTGGCCGCAACAATCCCCAGCTGCCATTCAGAATTCTGTAAGAGATTCTACATGGTGACCTTCTTCATGTGTGTTGTATGGATTGGAGTAACTTCATATATGGTATCATGGATGATAACTATTATAGGTAGGTGGAAGAGCAAAATGCTGTCCTCCATCAACCAACATAGTCGATGTTATAATGTTAAAAAAAATTATTCTCACTTACAGATTTAATGTAAAGTTTCACAGAACTGTCACATTATAATATGTCAACCACTTTAGTAACTTTGTGATAAGGCTGAAATTGACAACAAATTAAGACAATAGTTTAATTTGCACGTATGATGCTTGACACCAGATTAAACTCTCTTCTCTTCTAATGGGAACCAGTTCTCACTTTTAATTCATTTTGTGTGGTGTGAGAAGTACCAAACCTTTGTCTGTTGGAGCTGGTAATTGGAATAAAATGTTACTCTTTGCTTGCAGGAGACACATTGAAGATTCCAGATTCTGTGCTTGGCCTTACATTTTTGGCTGCAGGAATGAGTATACCAGAAGCTGTTTCAAGTGTAATTGTAACTAACCAAGGTAAAAATAAAACAATGACCAATTTGATTCTAAATTTACTACAAAGTTTTAATTAGACAATGGGACTTTACTATGTCCTCAAGACACTGGGACTTAACCAGTTTCTTGCCATGTTCACAACACACTGCAACTCATCTAATATACTACTATGTTTGTAAGACACTGGGACTGAATCCATCTATTACCATGTTTAGAAGACATTGGGACTGAACGAATTTATGCATATTTCAGTCACAGTATAGCATTTTCTCCAGAATTACATTTGCGGCTCTGATATTACTGGCATTCATTGATATTATGTAAGTTGAGAGAAATTTTCCCATAAACACAATGATAAACTTTGGATGGCAGTTCCAGGCAATGTGTTTTGTCAAAGAAAAATGTATATTTATGCTCACGAAAAATTTACAAATGTACAGAATCTGACAAATCACCATTTCAGTAGGAGGCACTGCATATTGATGAGTAGGTGATCATCCGGATAATCTTCTCCAGTGTCCAATAATATGAACGATAATGCATGAGTCCCTGAAACTAACTTGAAGAAATAATGCACTTAAGCTTCTTTTCTTCTTCAGAATTTCCTCATAGTAATCAGGATTCCTCGCAATTCCTCATCTAGTTTTTGTTGCTTGCTTCTCATGCAAATCAGTATCCCCATCACCTCGATGCTAGCTTGACTGAATTTAAGCCCCTCAGTTAACTTCAAAACTACCATGATTTTTAGGCCCAGGCTGAGGTTCCCTAGTTTCTTAAAGGGCATCTTGCGTCTCTATTTGAACAAGATCATTAAGTGACAACTCCTGATTATGTTAGTACAACAACTCAGTAACATTTTCAGTACTATACATAGGAATTTTTGCGTGTAGTACGTCCTTCCCTTACGTATATAACATCACGATATATTCCCTCTTTAATTTACTATTTTACAGAATCATCATCCATTCAGCATTTAATTTGAATACCACATCTCTTATCTGCAAACAGCCCAGAAGTTTAGAACAGTAAACTAATCTCTGTTAAAGATTACACAGAACCCAAGCCTATTCCAATACATTCATCATCTAATCAGCTCTTAACTTGATGATCATGTTTCAGAATCTACAGAACGCTCAAGATAATATACCCTAACTACTGTCCATCCAAGACTACCATATAACCTATAATTATATATGCCCTGCAATACCATCAGTGTAAAATGGTTAATTATAAAAATGTGATCTCATTTAAATTCAAACAATGTTGAGTGCAGTATTTCTTCTCAGTATGTTTTAATATTATGTCTTACCTGATTGTGGCCCATTTTGGCACAAACATGTTGTAAGCAGTTTTCTCATGTACATAATAAAACATTCTGAAATGTGATTGACAATATTTTTTCTCCAGTAATTGTCATAATCACAATGGTATGGACCAATTTAAGCTTAATATGCTGAGTCTGGGACAAACAACTGAAGTACAGAATGGTGTAAGTTGTGGGATTACTGCAACATAAATTGTGTAACACTACGTGTTTTGGCACAGTTGTATGATCATCAGGTGTTCTTGCATATTCACTCCCTTCTCAATGTGACATTAAATTATCATTCATATTAAAACTTTACATTTAACATTTAAAAGTTCACTGGGCTTTTTAAGCTATAGCAGTGGAATCAATTCAGCCCACAGCAGATAAAATGACATAGACTAACACAACAGTGGGATTTAAATCAGGCTATAAGTGGTGCTGTCTTTAATGCCTGGTACTTTGAAGGTTAAGGTTAAACTTACTGATGCTGGGAAAATTAAAAGGTTTTGTAGATATTGAGCACTGTTGTTGTTCTTGAGAATATTACCATAAATCAGAGTTTTGATGCTGTGGTAGTAATATCCAATAAATGCAAGATTTTCTAAAAGTTCTCAGCGTCAGTTTATACACACTAGTGTATTAGGCCTGGTGTTAGTCATTTTCTTTGTAAGCCAAGAATGATATATGTAGGTTGATCACTTATACTGATTTATTAACCCAGGTGATGCCCTGTTGTACCTTCAGTTGATTTTCATTTTCTAGAAATCCTGATTCTTTTTTTTTTATTATGAGTTTCTTGAAACATTTCACATGCTTGTTCTTTATTTTAGTATTTAAACTGTTATTTTACTTCCTTTATGTCTGTATGAAAATACTGTTGTGTTGCCTCCTGTTAGTATGTGTGCTGGATGTGAACTAATTGGTGTTTGACTGATATAGGTTGTTTGAATATTCCGGTACTTGTTACATAGGAACATTATGGTAATATTTCTGCTATGTCAATTTATTGTAGTGTATCAGGGATCAAATATTGGGTTTGCAACCAGCTTATTACCATGTTCAAAACACATGGGGATGGTGCAATAAGTTTAACCCTTAGGCGCCGAACGACATATATATATGTCACGCTGTGGAGGTCTTTAACCCTTAGGCGACTAATGTCATATATATATGGAGCACCCATTCTTG
>Ga0268261_10002274_pt1 | contig 13716 bp, 6 predicted proteins | sample TergutNc150P1_FD_190353 | JGI IMG/M metagenome (GOLD analysis project Ga0268261, IMG submission 190353) | Nasutitermes corniger P1 segment gut microbial community from laboratory colony in Florida, USA - Nc150 P1 (SPAdes) (version 2) | ecosystem: Host-associated > Arthropoda: Insects > Digestive... | reverse complement strand
GTAGAGGGGTGTCACGTGGTCAGCGCAACGGGTCCCCACGGCCGTTAATCTCTGTTATCTAGACCTGGAGCCGCTACTTTTTTATTCAGGTAGCTCCTCCCATGTAGTATATAGACGCCAAAAATGTATACATGGTAGTGTGGTGATGCGTTAGCACATGGTTGCACATGTGCCACACGCACAGACACACATACAAACCAACCAGCTTTATATGTTATTACACACCAGTCAGAACAACCTACAATACTCTTGACAACCTAATCTTGTACAATTTTTATGTGCAATAAGCCAAGCTTGTTGGCTGCATGTATAATGTACAACAGCATTCTGTACAAGAAACAAATTCACTGCTAAGAGCAATTATAATATTTCACTTTCACCCCTTGGGGTATAATAAGTGAAAAAGGTTCAAAACCATTTTTGTACCTGTATAAATTTTAAACTTTTTGTATATGACATGTACTCATTATTTCTTTTCTAATTATTAAACTTCGCACATTTGGTGCCTGACATCTTGGGTATTGTTAACCATTTGCTACACCATATAACCATACACATGGGAACACCAACATATTTCCGATATTAGCAGAATTTACATGCGATGTGCCATTTGAAGCATCTTCCTTGCATGGAAAGTTTACATACTTGTGTAATGACATCTCACTTTAAGCTACCCCTAGGCCTATGAACCTATAACATGAAGGCATAAGATGTGAAGCTATGAACATTATAGTGTTAAATTGCAACCTGGTTTAGAGAGTAACCAATTATGTTCTTTGATAAATAACGGTAACAAGAACCGAGTGGGTTTCAATTTCCGGTTACGAAGAATACCACGCGTTCAGTTACTGTAGAAGGTGTTATTATGAAAGCTCATGGTTACAGTCATGCATGGTGGTTAACTGCGGGCTACATAAAACCTCGTAATGAGGCTTACTCAGATACTCGTAATTTCCACACAGATATTAATCAGCTTCCAAATTATAGGAATACGCTTTATTTTTAACTGCTATATACGTGTCATATAAGAGTCCACTAGAACCGCATACGTTAATATTTCCATGCTAATGTAGTTTACATTTACAACCACCATTTTGAATTACGCGTTCACCGCACTATATTCCCGACGTGACTTCAAACGTTAACAAAATCTCTGAGTTAGTGTGAAGAATTCGTGCGATTTTAACAGAAACTAAGCATACAAGCGGCCATGTTAAATGACTTCATACTAAGCATTACCGAAAACGATTAATGCGTTCCAGAATGCAATTCTCTAAAAACATAAAGGAGCCCCACTAGCCTCCCCCACAACGGTCATTAACATTCCTTGGTACGTCCATACTGTTCCACTAATTACATAATTTAAAATAATGATAAATGCACAACAAGGCCATAAAACCTTACCTTTCCGTTTCCTCCCCCGTTCTTTCTCTTCACACAGAGGGAATACCAACGCAACTCACCATACCGCACTATCACCACAGACCATCCGTTATATTGCCGAGACCACAGATTACTAGTGGCCGAGACCATCCATTCTAACGTCATTCCTAGCCACACATCGGGCGGATTCAAAAAACTTGAAAGACTATGTGTCAGACATGTCAATCGAATCCATTTCCCACCGCAAATACGTTCTTTTAATTCTTTTTCGCGCACATTTCCCTTTTTAGACCTTGCAATAAACCGGAAATTAAGACAAAATTACTTGTTAAAGAGACGGGTTACGTATTGGGAGTACATGACCATTCAAAAGCCGAGGTACCCACCGAGCGACCATGCGCTTTGCAATGACTACACCATGCACTGCAGTCCAGTAATGTGTTTAATTCAGGTTCCGTTTCATTAACAATGTTTTCTGTTATTGGTTATGCAGAATCAAACTATGGAACTATTTGTGAATAAACGAATCGAAAAGATGTGGGAAGGTTTGTGGCCTGGAGGGATGGATTGAAAATTTCAAAAACCGTCAGTCAGGATAACGGGTCTCAAACTTACACCTGAAGCTAGGTTATTCAGAATATTCAGATAATCATTCAAACATGCCAATTCCCAGCCATGAACAGTGACAACCCAATGTCTGCTAATGCCTTGTATAATGCACTTCAAATACAATAATTATACCATACCTACTTAAATGTGTTGTTTGCACAATGGTGTTCTACCTTGTGCTGTCCGCATTCATGTCTTCAAATTACATTTATCATCGGAACACTAACAAAGCAATGCTGCCCAAATTCTAATACACATCATGACTTTCAACAAGCAGTAATTATACAATGTATTCAGAAATTAATACACAGCTAAATCGTATTGGTTACATGAGGTTTATCTTTTTTAAATACACCAAACAAAATCCACTCTCAGCTAAACCACGTCATATGGACATAAGACATCAACATGTTGGGGAGCATCGTGTTCCCATCTTTCATATGGAAAATGAAGGCAACAGGTTCTTCCAAAATGTTTGTACCTAAAGGTGGCATCACATCTCTAATCGTTTTTGAGAGATATGCAAAATGCCCCGTAAACAGGTATCTCTCTCCATAGGGGCCCTGTTAGAGAACCTGGAGGGGGTTTGTTTGCCAGGACTTTTGAGAGAAAAGTATATCTGGGTTCCTTTCTTGGACCCGGAGGCCATTAAGATTTTAAGTCTGGGGGCCATCTGGAACTTTAGTAAAGGAACAGGGCTGTCCTGAGCTTATATCAGATTATGGGACACAAAGGGACTGTCTATAAGGCCTAGGTGTATCAGGACCGTAAGGGCTCGAACCCAATGTTAATCAATCAATCAACATCTCTGATCATTAAAATGAAACTGACATGAAAATCTACACTCCTTCATGATTGTGAGTTCATGCAATTCTTGGATGAAGAAGTAACAAGTTACTTAAGATTACATGTTTTCATATCAATGAAGATTTATGACACCATGTAGTCTGGCAGGCGGACGTCAATATGTTTCTGAGGAACAGGAAGGCAACACAGTCCCCACAAAGCAACCACTATGGGAAGCATTTCACATGTCCACCTTCAATCCAACTATTAAAAAGTGCGGGACTGTGCCAGATAACTCTACACCTAATGGCTTCATACAAATGCATAACAAAATGACTGTGCTATACATTTAGTAGACTGCGTTTGAAATGTGATGGCACACATGCAGAAACCAGATTTCATCTTTCGACGAAATGGACGAGTCCATTTAAATCGGCAGGGGCGTCAGTTCAGTCGACTACTGGCAGGCGAGCTGTACACATCAGCCTGCTGGGTTTGTACTACTCGTGCAAGCCTGTGTTCTGCAGTCACATGACGCTTACTGGTTACCCACTCCATTCTCATTTCCCCTTCACTTCTCCTCCCGTGCGTTACTGTGTGCCATCACATTTCAACTGGACTCTACCACAGACATAACTTTGGAGGGATGCAAGGTGGGGCAAATGTCCCTTCAATATTTTTCCTAGCATAGATGATTTTTTGGCCACCGAGTTGAAGAGAGGCAAATAAATAATAGAAATATCTTCTAAACGATTATTTTGGTTGTGTAAGGACAAAAAAAAAACTGAAACAGTGCATTTGACTGCTTCATAAATTGAAGTTCCTAATACCTAGGGTTAATTTTGCATGCACCCCCCTCCCATGTTATTAACCAAGCTATGCCTACATTTAGTACATTAATCAATTAAAAAGTTCTGCCTGTCCATGACATAAAGGCATATGAAGATAGTAGAAGTACAGATGCCTTCTATATTAACCTCATTTCTAGAATGAATGAATGCAGTGACGAACTTTTACACCTCTGCCACTTTACCCCATTAAAGATTCCTGGTACATATAAACCAGGAGGATGGGTGGGCCCCAGAGCTGGTCCGGACATTTTGGAGAAGAGAAAAACCTCTTGCCTGTGCTGGGATAGGAACCCTGGATTATCCAAACTATAGCCTAGTCATCGTACTGAGTAGAACATCTCAGATTTTTAAATTCAAAAGCAATGGATCCCAGCATCAGCTTCTAGTATAACAACTACGTTCAGTAACAGGACTCCTCACAATTTCCATGCAGAGGAACAAAACATTTCTTTGTTCCTCCTTCCAGTGGCAGTTTGAAAGGTTTTTCAATTCCTGAACAAGTAATGTTCTCACAGATAGCACAGTACCTGTCAACAAAACACAAAACAATTGCCAAGACAATAAAATACATTCAATCCTATTTATTTATGGCTTATTTAATTATGCTGTCTAGCTCCACACTGAATGGCAGGATGGTAAATAATGAACTAGAAAGTGACTGAAACAAGTGCTGATGGCCCATCTTGTCCAGGCATTGGCCTGCAAGACACTGATACCAGCCATCAAAAACTACAGCCAGGAAGGACAGGCAGTCTCTGGACTGGAGCTTCCCAAAGATGAAGCGGCAGTCCTATCCATGACTTCTAGTTGCTCAATTATATCTTTCAGTAAAGGCAAACATCTTATATATGGTGGAAAGCCATACTGTCCAAGTAAATCCATCAGTACTCTTCAAGAGGTCTGTTACTGCCAGAATGGTGGCAGTGGTGATGACAATGATAATGGCAATGATTCAAGTATATGTTTTTGAAAGGGTACTAACAGCTGAAAAGGAGCAGAAATTCTGATTCATGTAAGGCCAGTTTCACTTTGGTGACTTCACTTCACATTTACATATTTATAATTGAACAAACAAAAAATTTAAATTACTGAAATCTGTGCAGGAAAGCAGCTAGAATTTAGTTTTGTTCTATCATGTTTGACCTGCAGATGTTGAACTGATGTGCACTAGCTTTCTGGAGTTGGTTCCACTTTCATCTTATGGTTTATGACTACAATGAACACTCACCCTCACAACCCCATATTTGTACCTCAGAAACTTTAATCTTCCCGTGTCTGCACATAAACACCCATACATACACAAATTCACCAATTCACCTGCTGTTTAATATGGCAATGTAACTAAGTTGCAATAATTGGTAGCAGTCTTTAACTTGTTTTCACAAATTTCTTTACAGAAAACCAGGATATCTTGTTTGAAAACGTGCTGTGGAAAACATTCGGTTCTTGGAGATTACAGACATAAAAATGAAGATGAGAGGGCAGGGCATGCAACATGTAGGACGAGATAATAATAATAAATTAAAAACCTCGGTATAACTGGGAGTGCAATATTTAAGTATATCAAAATAGAAAATATGTGATACCCATATTTTTGCCAGAACGATAACAGACCTTGTTTTTCGATCAGCTTCCCATTAACTGTCCTATGGAGTTAAAAGATTTGCTTCACCCAGACATAACTACCGTCATTCTTTTCGTCCATCTCGTCAGGAAGGTCAGGTTATGTTTTCGTGCATGACATTTACTCTTATTATTTAAACCACGCCACACTCTCCAAATTACACACAGATCATTACATATACTACACGACTGGCAAATGAACATTTTGCCAGGTTAGGTTGGTTTGGCTTACATTCATAAATTGCTTGGTCATCCACTAATGTTTACATTCCCAGTCTTTGGAATTCAGAAGTCTGTTTAACACTTTAAACCCCTTCTTCACTGCTGCTCGTTATCTTACGCCAAACAGATAAATCGGATCTAAAACCTACTCACGTCATGTTATAATCCAATGTTCAAATCTCCTTTACTGCGTTACACGCTTCCCTGTACGTATGCCGACATATTTAGAACCTTATTACCGACAATGCAGAACATGTGGCGGAAACTTCACATTTTAATAACGAGTAACACAAAAAGCAATTCGATTTTAAATATTATTATACAAAACCTCCAACAGCAATATCGCCATTTGTCAGCGTTCCATATATCGATACATGCATATAACGTCCTAACAACTCGATCCAAAACATATCCAACTGTTCCATCCAATGGGTAGTGAGGTAACCTTAAGTCAGAGAAACCAAAAATAACCATGTAGTTGTCAAATGTTTCAATAATTCGTGAGTATTTTTTACTTTAAAATACGAGTATTCTGAATTTTATGTTACGATGTATGATACCCCTATTTTTTGGTTCCTTACGACCAATAATTTTACAAAATCAAAGGCAAGTGGACTAATAGGATAATTTGATCCTTAAGACTCCCCCCCCCCCCCAAATATTGGCACCTATCTACCACACTACACGGCGTCACATCTCATACGACCGTATAATTTAGTACTGGTCAAAATTAAGCAACTTGACCGATAGTAGGCCCCATTATGTAAAATACACACAATCACCAATAATTTAAGGGTTTAACCACACCAGAGGCATACCAAACACATTCACTCTCATTTTACAAAGAGGGTCTGTAATTCTTCTCACTGTTTTGGTAACTTAACATTTCATATCCATAACATTAAATTACACATGTTTGAATACAATGCCCTTCTGCCTGTTTGGAGTAGTTCAGCTGGAATTAAATATGCTACTATATTACCTGGCAGTGTTCCCTTGACTTAGTTCATTTCAACACAGAAGATGCTGACAAATGTTCTTCTGTTGACAATGCTAACCACCCTTAACCCTTGGATTATGGAACAATAAAACTTCCAACTTTTACTGTACTGTGTACATTTTGTACCCATTTTTTTTTATTACTTTCTCAACATGTTTTTCCAAGTTTGTTTTTTTGGACTCAAAGAAAAAAATTCATTTCATTAAAATTTTTCATTCCTCACATAGATGTATGACATGCCTAACATTTTTGAGACCACAACAATATGGTTTATAACAGAAATGCAAATGAACTTCACCTGTTTCATGGTTTTTACTTGCTACTGTTATGTTACTTGACTTGTCCTGATAGGACGGTCCTTACACACCCATTCTGAGCACTTTTTTCTGTCCTTGGCTGTTGGACAGATAGAACCAACATGGGTACAACAAGGCCCAGTTGGATTTGAAAAAATACAGCATACTAAGAACAATATACTCACTGCATAATAATAATAATAATTTTGTGTTATGATGACTTCAAAAAACAAACAGAAAAACTGTTAAGCCCGTTAATTTATACCACCAAAAACTGTTTAAAAAAAGGCCAAGCCTGGGTAAATTTTGTACCCACTCAGTAATCCAAGGCTTAAGATTACATGGTGTCATACCTCAGTGCACCACAAAATAAATACCTGAGATTTAGAATGCTTCAATCTCTCGATCGCAATTGCAAATTAATGGCTTCATTCTGGGACTAACTGTTTGGCAATATATAGCTCAGGTTCACTATATTGACCAGTTGCATGAATGCTGTTTAATGAAGCAATTCTTCCATCCCATTAAAATACCATGGGAATCTGCAAGCATGTCATCACTCCTTTCTCTTTCAGACATAATCTTAGTTACACACGTCTGTCTGTGACCATGGTAAATTACTGCCATGGTTGGTGGGATCGACAGCGTCTACACTTTCCTATCTCTGCCTACTGTTGCCCCTTCAGCCCTAGCCTATGTCAACCAGTCCACTCTGTCAGCAATGTAATTAACCTTTAAGAACCGTGCGTCCTATATATAGGACGGGCATACCGCTACCCTCCAAATGTTGCATTTTATATATTTTTTTCAACAAATATACGTACTGAGTATTTTAAACATGCTGCACATTCTCCATTTTTCTCTTCAAAATGCCGTTTATTTCATAATGCTACCTTTTTTGGTTCCTGTATTATCCACATTTTACATACAGAGTGTGCTAAAATTTAAATGTAAAATTCCAGTGCCAAAAGGTTAATCACCATCAACAGCTGTGTGAACAGAACAGTTACATGACTGGGGGCAATTCACTGCAGCCTCTATAAAGACCTATGCTGCATGTCCTGTACATGCACAGACCCAACAACAATATTATGGGACAATTCGAATTACTAACTGATAATTTCATCCCTCAGTTCGTACGGAAGTAATAAATTACACACTTCGAATATAACCAATAAGATTAACAGGTTTCAAAAATTTGGGCAAGGGTAGTAAGGATTGGAAACTTAACCAAGACATGAAAGACAAAAATGCTTTTGTATTATCTGCACAAGAAATAAATATATATGTAATTAATGCATTTGTGGTCAGGTGAACGGCATTGCAGTTAAGTTTGTAAGAATTAATTATATGCACAGAAGGTTCCTGGATGTACTCCCAAAATAACCATCATAAAAGTCCATTAACAAGCACAAAATGAATTCTTAAGTCAACACACAGTTGAATTTCCTCCTCTCAGAGCTAAAACTAAATGCAGCACTGAACCACCTTGCACTTTGTAATCTTGAGCTGTCTTCTCATCATTCCTGAAAGGACAATGGGTGGTTGATTATAAAGACAGAATCACGCTTCAACAGGAACTAAAGTAGTAACAGTCTTCACACAATGAACAGGGCCACTACATATATCAGTAATAAACCATATGAAGTACAGCCCCTTTTAGGAATATTGTGGTTGCTTAGCTTAATAATAAATTCTCTGCCTCACATGCAACCTGGAAAAATCCTTTATAACACATATTATACTGTACAGCTTCAGAAGTATTTATAATTTTAAAATTAAGTTATCAGTCAACAAGAACTTAATAACCTGCACATCATATGAAGTTACTCACATTTGTTTTCCAGAAAATATTAAGCGTTGCTGCTGGGGAGGAATGCCCTCCTTTTCTTCAACTCTTTCTTTTATGCGTTCCACTTTGTCTGTTGGCTCTATATCAATCTCTATCTGTACAATTACAAACCAAACACATTAGACACAAGAGAAAAACAACTTCACACAAATATTTCTCTCTTATTGATACTGGTGACATAAAGGTGGTAGCAGGAAGCTGCTCAGCACTCGTACTGTGTTATTAGAAATCTACTTAGATGTAGGAAGAATGTGAGAGGTCAGAAGCTCTTATGGCAGTGAGTGTCGGACAGTATCATCTTCAGCAATGTGATGTCAAAGAGTATGATATCTGGGGCCCAACATTTCAGAAGAATTAGCTACCACCATCTTCAGGGCAGCCTGATGTGAAGACAGATGCAGCAAGTTCTTCCAGAATGACAGTGACCATCTAAAACTGTCGTGTCCAAAAGTCTGTAATTATAATACAGGGTCCGGCAGAAAAACCTGATGATTTCTGAGTTAAAATAAAATGAAAAGTATACTATCTTTTTACACAAATTTATTACTAAAATTATCTTTAACTCAAAGCATTTTAATTACAACATTCACTTCCTGAAAATAGCGCCTGTGAGGTGGCGTCCCTTGTTGTCAAAACATTCCCCCAAACGTTTCTGGAAGTTCTGCATCACTTGTTGCAGCATGTTGGGGGAAATTGCTGCCACTTCTTTCCGGATGTTCTGTTTCAAATCCACTGTTGTCCCTGGTTTATTTTCGTACACCTTGCTCTTGAGATATCCTCAGAGGAAGAAGTATTGCGACTAGGGACACTTGTTCCAATGAATATTGAAGTGCTGACGAAATATCCTCTCAGTCAAGAGAGAATCATTGTTTTTTAAATATGTCTCCACAGCAAAAGCCTGATGCTCTACAGACCAGTGCTCCATGACAACTGAAATGCTTTGAGTCTCACTAGAAGAGCACTCAAGGACAAATTCCCCATGCCAACGGTTCCACTAACAACTGTTTTGCCAAATTGTCAGGTATTTCTGCTGGACCCTGTATAAGGATCCGTTCAGAGCTAGGCAATAAATCCAGAAACTCACATAAATTTACATAATTTAATCACTACCCTCTCTTCAAGTTTGGTGCACGTACATGTCTCGAATGAAATGGGGAGGTAGAATATTTCGGCTAGAACAGTAAGTCCAATAACGTAACATGACACTATAAATCAACCAATGACAACCTGAATATGCAATATAAGAAACAGTACATTATTTTTAGAATGGGAGGAAAATGAGAGGGAAAAAATTTAGTTCAGTGACAGTTTAGTTATTGAAATGGGTTGTCTCAAAAATCAAATTATTTGCTTCAATGTGCAGAGGAACTGTTTCAGTCCTAAGTAATACAATAATATCTGTGTCATAATAACACTTAAAAGTCCATAAATGAATATGTCAAATAAAATGCTCCAAGGGATTATCTGTATAAGCAGCTTGTATTACTAGTCTTTCACCAATAGTTTGACCTCTACCAACTTCAAAGAATATAGCAAAATTTGTACAGACTTTTGTGTCATGGAAAGAGAATCATACAGGTAGTTTGCTGGAATTAATAACCTCACAATGATTAAAACATTACAGTGCTATTATACTGATACTCCAATTTCTCAGACCATTATAGTATAAACTTCACTTGCAGCTCATGATCCCCAGTGTCTGGGTGGCTAAGAAAACTATACAGGTTTTTCTAATATAAAGTAAGAACCACACCTTATTATGGTGGCAAACCACCATTACACATACAAACCCAGTTTCAGACTGTCCCTTTAGGTACTGGATATAAAACAAACGTTATAACAGACCTACATGCCAACATTTCGTTTGCTTAATGCAAAAGTGTTGATACATTTCACCACCTTCATCACCTCACTCTACCCTGTCACACTTCCCTCTGTGAATCACGGTACTTTGTTCACTTTTCAGTGTGTGAAACAAACTGGTCAGATTTAGTAATATGAGCAATATTTGATGAACACTGTTTACAACATACCAATACAACTTTTGTGCTTTTGCTGATGAAAAAAACATAGAACAAAAGCGCAAATAACCCCCTATATATTATTTGATCAAATAAGGCACTGCTAATGGTAGTTACTGATACTTAGGTCATTTCCGTTGCATCAGTCATGTTATAATGAATGGCAGACTTAGTGTCCTTAATGAACTGAAAAGAATATGACAAGAAACAGTAATGAACTATTTTCACACACACTATCTCAACATATGCCTGGAGGCAGGCAAAAAAGACACCCCACGCTTCCGGGCCAAAATTTGAATACAGGTCCTCCTAAATATGATGTAGTGCTACTCAATCAACCACAGCATAGCTACTTAACATAACGGCTTGTGAAACTGTGCATGGCGTATGATTCTTTTCGGTAGTCATTTCACAATATTGGGCTACCTACTTTGTACTAACATGTATTTTGGGACTTGTATATGACAGGTTATGTTAACCACTAGAAACGTGCACAATAACATCAACATACGCACAGTACTTACCATAAGTTCAGTAACTACCGGTTACTATTAATACGTACCTGCTAGAATGTCAAAACTCGACTTACCTCCTTCCCTGTTAACGTCTGTGCTCGAGAACATAGAACGAAGAAAATACATACATTTTAGCATTAGTGAATACACGTATACACTTACTATTGTTACCTTAAAATCAGTTATGCTATACCTACCTTAACCTTTATTAACATTTTGTAGGGGAATTTAATGACTATTATCACAAACACTGACTACAAAAACAACGTCCAACCTCGCGTCACGATGCGCTATTGACACCTATCACTGATATTATGGATCACAGATTACTACAGTGGTCTAGCTATCTTTCCGGTCTTGTGACAGCTGTCGCCGTCTTCCGGAACCCAAACACCATTCCTTTCTGTTTAACCACTGATCTGCTTCTAAATGTCTTGTTTTCATGGCTGCTCGTACACCTTCCATCTACGTTTTCCTTGGACGTCCCCTTTTTCTTCTTTCCCCTGGTATCCACTGCAGTGGTATGGAGCGAACAACTTAGGTGCACAGTACATCATGAATCCGTGCTGCCATCTCTCCGCGATAGGTACAAGTAATACGTCCTGCATAAATCCATGAGTCGTACCTTTTATCTGAATGTCGCTGATGGACTGTGTATCCCTGGGTGCTACCTCCATGTTTGTCGTTGGTGCTAACATGATACCATCAATTTGACGGTACGTCATTCGTGAAAAAAGCCAGCTGCTATTCAACCTTCCCCATTTTTTATATTGTATTTACCAACAACATACACCTAGATGCATCAGTTATTGAATGGGTTTTGATGCCAATTATTGCATTATACACATATTGCTATATGTATTGTGTTGTGTTCTCTGCAGTCCCCATGTTTATATTTTGCAGTACTGCACTCACTTCTCTTATATCCTGTTGCACTCTCGCATTGACTACTTATTAGAAGCATTTCTATTTTGTTAATTTTATTTTAACTGGCTCCTATTATATTGCTATTTTCTCCTTTTGATTAGTGTGCATAAAACTGCAGTAGAGTGGCCAAGGGAACGCAGCAGTCTTACAGTAGCAAGTTCTATGAACACACATGTATAACAAGTAACATGTGAATGCACCAATAAAAAAAGACGAGTTCAAAGCAGCATAACTCTAACACAGGGAGTGCATATAATCCAGCATACTGTATTATGAATGGCAACATGTAACCATCCCAGCAGGGCAAACAGGTCACTGCAGTGAGCAGCTCAGATCTCAATCACAAACAGACAACAACACCTTCTGACTTGTTCACAGACACCCTGACAATCAAACTACTCACACATACAACAATTAGATATCTGAATTTACAATCTCATATCAATCAGATTTTGGCCAAGATTTCAAGGACTTGTTGAGTGTTATATAAATTGAGATGTGAGGTTCTCAAGTTGGTGATTATGATGTTGACTGTCACCTTGGTTCAGCCACTGCAAGCCAGTAGATATGTAACATTGTCTGAGAGGAACCTGCCTCCTCCATCACCCTAACGATGGAGGGGACAGGTACTCTGAAACGTCGGTGCATATCTGCCAGACTACACGGCGTCACAACTGAGAATATTTTTAGTGTCAGATAAGTGTGGTGTGCAAAAGACAAACAGCAACAACTTCCACATTTATACCCACAGTAAATTACACTTCATTCAAAGCATTACAGTAACGCAACATGCGCAGGGGTGAGTATGTCCTGCAAGAATGTTGTAACAGCAAACAGCAACTATTGTTCTTGGCCTGTCTGACCCTGAAGACAAAGACACTATAATCCTTCGAAATGCACAGAACTACTTGCCCAACAACACAAAATCATAATCCTGCAGACTGGAATATATTCTATACAAGATTCTTGCTGGCCAAGAATATTAAGATCCCATGTCTTGGATGTGACGGTGTGCAGTTTGACAGGCGCGGATGTCTGAGGGGAAGGAATCACCTCCATCTACATGGCCAACCCTGACTACACACCATCACACCCCAGCAGACTGTACCCCATGGTATTCTAACTGTACTACCAGTACTGTTTAATGCTTGCTTTATTCTTATTATGGTACATTTATGTCTGCCTGCGAAGTAGTAACACTGTTGCATGATTTTACTTGTTTCTGCACACAGTGCTGAGATAATTTTATTATCAACACATGTCCCTGTATATTTTCTTCTCACCTTTAAATTACACTTCTTCACTGCCAAAAGCATCCACTGTCAATGCACAATTTATGTTTCAATTCAATTCAATTCCAAGTCACTGACCTACAGAACACTCATGATACCTTTAACCCTTTAAACGCTGAATTAAATCCCATCTGCTGTTTGCTGGCATTATTAGGAGCTCACCATTTTCTCCACGTTAGCAGGATAAGGGTTAAATCATTAACCCTTAGGCTACTAATGTCATATATATATATATGGAGCACCCATTCTTGATGTTTCTAGATCACACACAATGACGCACCACAGTCGGTAGGACTCCTCTGGACGAGTGATCAGCTCGTCGCAGAGACCTCTACCTGA